>R18__coassemble_1209_pt1 | contig 65053 bp, 44 predicted proteins | sample R18__metabat2_low_PE_054 | metagenome-assembled genome bin R18
GTACTAATGTAAATTATTTGAAAAAAAATACTTATCTTTGCCACTTGAAAGTCGGATTATAACGATAAAATAGTGAAAAAGTATTATTTGTTTAGTATTATTTATTGATAAATACTGAATTTTTGATTGATTAAACAATAATAAATGAATTATATGCGTATGAGAAAGCATTTGTTTTTCGCCTTAACGATGGCTATCGTATTGGGATTTATGAGTTGTAGTAAACCTAAGGGACATTTGGTTGGTATTTACAGTCAGTCTCATAAAGAGGCAGCTCCTTATGGTATGGTATTTGTTCCTAAGGGATCTTTCAATATGGGAGATAACGAGCAGTCGGTAGCATGGGCTTTGCAGTCGCCTCAAAAAAGAGTTTCTGTTGATGCTTTTTGGATTGATCAGACTGAGATTACCAATGGAGAGTATCGTCAATTTGTAGAGTGGGTAAGAGACTCTATAGTTCGTAGAAAATTGATGGCAGAAATGGACCAAGTTGATGAGAATGAGGCTATGAAGTATTTCAAGGAGCGTAATGAGTATTCTCTTGATGGTGAAATTACTACAGATAGTCTGCTTAACTGGAAAGCAAAAATTCCTTGGAATCAACAGTATGATGAGGAAGATGATTTGAGAACAGGCAAGTGGAGGGCTGTAAGACAGATGTATTACGAAGGTGCAGATATGATAGAGCGTGGTCAACTAAATGCACAAATTATGATTTACAAATATCGTTTTGTGAATTATGATCAAGCAGCTCTTCCTGGTAATGAGTTTAATCCTTATACTAATAGTTATAATCCAAATGCTATGGTGAAGGTTGATTCTTCTTGGATGAATGCTGACGGTTCTATTACAGATACTGTTATCGTTAAGCCTTTGCGTCATAGAAGTGATCTTATATCAACTAAGCATATAAATATATATCCAGATACAATGGTTTGGATGAGAGATTTCTCTTATTCTTATAATGAGCCAATGATGCATAATTATTTCTCTCACCCTGGATTTGGCGAGTTCCCTGTAGTGGGTGTGTCTTGGGACCAAGCTCAAGCGTTTTGTTGGTGGAGAACATCTTTATATCGCAATGCAGGACAGCCAAGAGCAAATGAGTGGCGTTTGCCTACAGATGCAGAATGGGAGTATGCTGCTCGCGGTGGAAGGCACAATGTTATATATCCTTGGGGAGGTCCTTATGTGAGAGATCATCGCGGATGTTTCTTGGCTAACTTCAAACCAATGCGAGGTAACTATACTGAAGATGGGTATTTATATCCTTGCAAAGTAGGTAACTATATACCAAATGATTTTGGCTTGTATGATATGGCAGGTAATGTCGCAGAATGGACTATTACTACATACGATGAGGCTGCAACTACATTTACATCAGATATCAATCCACACTATAATTATAGAGCAAAAAAAGATGACCCTGCTGTTATGCGTCGCAAAGTTGTTCGTGGCGGTAGTTGGAAAGATGTTGCTGCATTCCTTCAATGTGCTACAGTAACATACGAATATCAAAATAAGCGTAGTTCTTCTATAGGCTTCCGTTGTGTTAGAAGTTATATAGGCTACTAATAATAAAATGTATTGTATAACAAAGTAATTAATAATCACAAAAAAGTAGATATTATGTCAAGACATCAAGCAGCAACCATCAAAGAGCCAAACAAGTTTTCGATTTGGTACAATAGTAACGCAGGACAGCGTACAGTAGGAGCGTTCTATTCTATAGGTGCATCAGTAGTTATCATAGGTGCTTTGTTTAAAATTATGCACTGGCCTTTTGCAGGTATTATTCTTACTGCAGGTATGGTAACAGAGGCTGTATTATTCTTTATAGGAGTTTTTGAGAAACCCCATAAAAACTATCATTGGGAAAATATATATCCACAGCTGTTAGTAAATAATGAAGGTCCTGTAGGAATTGTTTCGCCTGCAGAAAAATTAGGTTTATCGGCATCTTCTTTAGACCAAAGTGATGCAAAAACACTGGAAGATGGTATTAGAAAACTTTCTGAAACTGCTGGACAATTGAAAAATATATCCCAAGCAGCAATTAATTCTGAGTATTTTGCTCAAAATCTTTCTAACGCATCTGATGCGGTGGCTTCTTTTACAACTAAACAAAAGTTCCTATATGATGTATCTGATAATATGGTACAGTTGTATCAAGAGATTTCAAGCAATTTGTCTAGCGTTAGTGTTGGTTCTAAACAATATGCTACTCACGCAGAAGCTATACAAAATCATATTGGTGCTATAAATTCTATTTATGAACTTGAATTGAAAAATGTAAAGGCTCAGGCAGAAGCTGTAGCTATGCAGACTTCTCAACTTAATTCTGCTGCTTCAAATATTGAAAATCTTTGTAATGTGGTAAATAATACTGCTAAAGATATGCTTGCTTATAAGCAACAGACAGAGAAACTCGCTAAACAGGTTTCAGACCTTAATAGTGTTTATGGTAATATGTTGAATGCTATTCGTATGTAATGTACTCTTCTATAAATTAGTTGTATAATCTTAAAAAATAGGAGTAGGATAAATGAGTGGTGCAAAAAACTGTCCTGAAACCCCGAGGCAAAAGATGATATCTATGATGTATTTGGTGCTTACTGCAATGTTGGCATTGAATGTATCGGCTGATATTCTTAAGGGGTTTAGGCTTGTAAATAATGGATTGGTTACATCAATCCAATCCGCTGATGAGCGAAACAAGTATCTGATGCTATCTTTTGAGGAGCTCAACGAGCGATTCCCTGATAAGATAGGCGAATGGCTAAAGAAAGCTAAAGAGGTAGAGACTAAGTCTGATGATTTGTTTTCTTATATAGAAAAATTCAAAGATGAGATGGTCGGATTAGCCGGCGGTTATGATGAAAATCATGCTATAAAGAAAGAGGACGATACGAATGTAACTGGAACTTATGCTATTGTAGAAGGACATGGACGAGATTTGAAGAAAAAAATTGATGAGTATCGTGAGTTCATAAAAGGCATTTATGGCAATAATGAGGAGAAAAATATCGAGTACGATAGAATTTTTGATAAAGACCAATCTATAGAATCTTGGCTTAATGAAAATTTTGAATCTATGCCTTTATCTGCTGCCGTTACTATGCTTTCTAAATATCAGACTGATGTTCGTCAATCTCAGACAGAGGCTATTCAACATTTGAAAAATATGACAGATGCTGGTGACTTCCGTGTGAATGAAATTTTTGCAGAAGTCATTCCAGAGTCTAAGACTGTAGTTTCTGGTGGTCAATATAAGGCTAGAATCATCCTTGCAGCACGAGATACTAATGCAAAGCCACAAATCTTTGTAAATGGTGCGGAGATTACAAATCCTGACGGAATGTATACTGTTGGTGCTGGAGGTATCGGTAATAAGCAAATTACAGGTAAGATTGTTTTGAAGGATCCTGTAACAGGAGAACCTCGAGAGTATCCTATCAAAAGTGAATACTCTGTCGTGGCTCCATCAGCCACCATTGCTAATGAAGATATGAATGTGGTATATATGGGATATGCTAATAGATTGAGTATATCTGCTCCTGGATTCGCTTCCGATAAACTATCTGTGTCGGCTACAAATGCTAAACTTGAAAGTCAAGGCGGAGGTAAATATATTTGTCGCCCTACAAGTTATGATGGTGTTACTATAAATGTATCTGCTAGTGTAGAGGGTAGAAATGTATCTATGGGAACGGGTAAATTCCGTGTTAGAGCTTTGCCTAACCCAACTGCCTTTTTACGATTTAAAGACGCTAGTGGAAATATGGTACTCTATAATCCTACTGTAAATAAGAGTGTTAAACTTACTCGTCAGGCTTTAGCGAATGCTGAGATGATAGCAGAGTATGAAGATGGTCTTCTTCAGGCAACATTTAATGTGACTTCTTTTATTGTCTCTATATCTGATGGTCGTGGCGGTTTTGCTCAATCCCAATCTAATGGTAAAAACTTTACAGAGGCTCAGAAGAATAATTTCTTAAAAATCAAATCAGGTACTCCTGTTTTGTTTGAAAAAATCAAGGTTACTGGAGCAAAGACAGCAGAGCTTGCTTTCCCAAGAGTGGATATTCCTTGATAAATTTGTTTTGTAAATTTAATGACGATTTTGTAATATGAAAAAATTAAAATTGTTTTTTATGATGTTGGCGGTAGCAACAGTATCTTTGAATGCACAAGAGATATTGTCTAACGAGGGGGCGCCACTGTTTTTTGATGAGCTTGGAGAGGTAAATCGAGTGAAAATGAAACCTGAGCAGGTAAGAGATAAGGTAATTTCTGAAAATCCTCGAAAAGATGATGTAATATGGCAGAAGACAGTATTGAAGGTAGTTGATTTGCGTGAGATGCAAAATCGTCCGCTCTACTATCCTTTTGAAGATCTGGATGCAGAGTCTCCTAAAAATCTGTATGCAATCATTTTGTCGAAAGTGTTAGAGGGTGAACTTCCTGCTTATAAGTCACAAGTGATATTTGACCAAACATATTGCCCTCCTTTTAGAGAGGAAAATAGACTGAATATCAGTGATTTTATAGATGCTACAAATATGAGATACAATGCTGGCTCTGACCTTTGGAGTAGAGTAAACTATCTCAATAAGGGGGTTATTAAATACTATTTGAAGATAGTTTATTATTTCGACAAGTCAAATTCCACTTTTCATAATAGAATCGTAGCTGTAGGACCACTATACGATGAAAATTATGGACAGCGTGATGACCTACATAGTTCTGTATTCTTCTGGGTGCCTTTCGAAAAACTTCGCCCTTTCCTGCAAGAGGAGTTTGTAAGAAAGAATGGTAATAATACTGCTTCACAAGTTTCTTTTGATGAGTTTTTGATGAGGGGATATTATAATTCATATATAATAAAAAATTATGATATTACAGAAGAGGATATTGATAAGGGGCTTACAGATCCCCGTCAGATACGCCAAGAACAGGAGAGAGTAGAGAATGAGATACTTAACTTTGAACACGATTTGTGGGCTTATTGATATTTTTTTGAAAAAATATTGATAGTTGAGAAAAAATGTTTAATTTTGCCGAAAAATTTCTTCGGAGTTTTTTGGCAAAATTTGTTAGATATAAAGATAAGTAATTTATTTAATACAAATAAGAAAATGAAAAAGTTAACATTAATGTTATTAGTTACTTTGTTGTGTTTGCCAACTTTTTCACAACAGAAGGTGAGAAGAGTAAAAGTTGATCCCGATACTACAGTAAGTGAGTATGTACAGTATCGTACTCGTGCTAATCATTGGTCTTTGATGGGTAGTTTAGGTGTGGCTCGTCTTGATGGTGACCAAGTTCAGGCAAGGGAGAATTTATTTCCAAGAACATTTGACAAACTTACTGGTCTTTTGAATCTCGAGTATACTTTTAGCCCTATTTGGGGTATGTATCTCGAGTATATGTACAATCCTTATGGTGGATACTCTCGTTATGTGAACGAAAATATGGATGTTCATTATAGCCCAGAATACAAATTTCACGGAAGAAATCACGAGTTTACTCTTGGTGCTTCTTTGAATGTATTGAACTTATTTTATAATTGTCGTCCTCAGAAATGGCAATGGTATGTAAATCTTGGTGCAGGTGTGTCTTTCTATGATATGGTTGAACATGAAAGATTTGAAAATCTTGACGATAGAGATGAATTGAATATTTTGCCAAATGATGGTAACCCTGATAAGAAGGATTTTTTGGCACAGTCTAAAACTCTTTCTATTCCAGTAGGTACAACTATAGAATGGAATGCAACTCGTTGGTTGTCTGTATTGGCTAATTTTCAATATCGTTTCCACCAAGAAGACAATTATGATGCTTCTATTCGTGGAAATAATAATGATGGTACTGTATTTGCTGGTCTTGGTCTTCGTTGGAAAATCAACAATCCAAAACACCGTGAGTATATGCATGTTCGTGATATGGCTATGTGTCAATTTGAACCAAATATGGCTGACGAAACTGCAAGAAAAGCTCTTCGTAAGGTTGAGGCATTGGAGCCAGTTGTTGAGGATTTGAATAATAGAGTAAATGACCTTGAGCCAAGAGTTAAGGCTTTGGAAGATGATATGGTAAATCTTCGTGACCAAGATGGTGATGGTGTGCCTGATATCCGCGACCGTGAGCCAAATACTCCAAAAGACGCTCCAGTAAATAGCTTTGGTGAGACTGTAAAAGAGAACCAATCTGTAGAAGATAATTGCTTGAAGATTTTCTATAATACGGATAAATATGATATCTTACCTGTTTCAGAGGCTGTATTGTCAGAGGTTGCCCGCCGTTTGGCTCAAGACCCATCGTTGAAGATTACTATCAACTCTTTCGCTGACGAGCAGGGTGTGAAAAATAAATACAACAACCAAAAACTTACAGATAATCGTGCTAAGACTGTTCGTAAACACTTGATTAAAAAATATGGTGTAGATGCTAGTCGTATAGTAGAGTATGTTGGTCATGGCTATGTACAAGGAGCTCCTTCTGTAGATTATATGCCAAATCGTCGTACAGATATTTGCTTCGTAAAATAAATAGGTATAAGTTATATATAATAAAAAAGGATTACCAGTATAGGTAGTCCTTTTTTGTTTTGGAAAAAAACTTTGAATAAACTGTTTGTTTTAATTTCTACGAAATTCAGAGCAAACTATGGCTGTAGCTATGGCTACATTAAGAGACTCTGATGTATGACTATTGTTGGAAAAATTTGGAATAGTAAGTCTCTGGGTTATAAACTTTTCTATTTCTGAAGATATACCTCTTCCCTCGTTACCCATTACTATTATTCCATTTTTTATAAATTCTGTTTTGTATATATTTTCTCCATTTAGAAAAGTACCGTATATATTGATACCTATAGAGTGTGCTTGCCGTAGTGTCTTTGCTAAATCAGTATATGTAATTTCTACATTAGCCAATGCTCCCATAGTAGCCTGAACAGTTTTTGTATTATATGCATCTGCTGTATTCATAGAACATACTATCTTTCGTATGCCAAACCAATCTGCTATACGGATAATAGTGCCAAGATTTCCAGTATCTTGTATCTCATCTAAAGCTAAAGTTAGTTCATTTCTATCTATGATACAATCGGTCTTAATGTTTGATTGAGGCTTGTAAAATACCGCTAAGGCTTGATGAGGTGTAGTGAGCGATGATATCTTCTTTAACTCTTCATTGTCTTTTATTTCTAGTATAGTCTCCGCGTTTGTGTTTATCTTCTGTAAAGTTTCTTTTGTAGAGATTAGGTATTTGCATTTGAAAACTACAGATAGGTCTTCAATAATTTTGGCTCCTTCTGCTACGAATAAACCTAAGGAGTCTCTGTTCTTTTTTAACTTCAATGAGTTTATAAGTTTTATAGTGCTTTTTGATAACATTATTATTGCAATTTTTCGCAAAGTTACATATAAAAAACGAAGTCGCTATATATATTATCGCAACTTCGTCTATGACAATTTTTATTTTATTTTTTATCTATTTGAAATAGTAATTTGCGGATAAGGGAATTCGATTTTATGAGCATTGAATTGAGCGTAAATCTGTTCGTTCAGAGTATATAGAGCTGCCCAGTAGTTCTCGTTTTTTACCCAAGCCTTTAGTGTTACATCTACAGACGAGTCGGCAAACTTACTTAATACTACCACAGGAGCAGGGGATGAAAGTACCAAAGTCTCACCTTGTGCAATAGACATCAATACATCTTTTACTCGTTCAAATTTTTCTCCATAATCTGTACCTACTGTAATATCTACGCGGCGCAATCCCTCTTGTGTGTAGTTGATAGTAGTAGAAGAACCCATTGTGCCGTTTGGTATATATATGGTTTTATTATCTACTGTAGTGATAATAGTGTGAAAAATCTGTATGGCTCTGACCGTACCTTCTTGGTCTGATATTTGTATATAGTCACCTACACGATATGGTCGGAATATCAGTAATAGTATTCCATTGGCAAAGTTTTGCATAGTGCCACTTAATGCCAATCCAATACCGAATCCTGTTCCTGCTATCATAGCGATAACAGAAGAAGTCTTTACACCGAGTATGCCTATTATGGCTATAAAAAGCACTATTTTCAGCGATATACTGACTATGTTTGAAACAAATGAACGGGCTGTAGGGTCTAAGTCTCTACGCTCCATATATTTGTTTATAAGCCTATTTATGTGTTTTATTATAAACTTGCCAATATAGTAGGCAATGATAGCAAATACAATGCTTTTGGCTATTTCTATTCCGTTGTCTATTAGTAGGTCTATCTGTTTTTGTAGTTTAGTTGTAAAATCTGTGTTGATTTCTGATAGTAATACCATATTATTTGTTGATTTAAGTGATGTTTCTTTAGAAAGGATAACCTATGGCAAACTGTATTGCCAAAGGACTATCAATGCGATTTTTTTTACCGCCTCCATATTTTCTGTTTATAGCCCAGCGTTGTCCTACGGGATATCGAGGGTCGTAAAGCTTTATGCCGAGGTCGAATCGTATTAGGAAAAAACTGAAATCAAACCTCAATCCTAATCCATAGTTTATCGCTATTTCGTTGAGAAATTTGCCATCTTTGAGAGAGAACTCTCCTCCCTCTTGGTCTGGATAACGCTTGATTGTCCATATATTCCCAGCATCTATGAAAAATGCTCCCTCTAATACCCAGAAAAGTTTGATACGAGCTTCGGTATTTAGTTCGAGTTTTATGTCGCCGTTTTGTGTAAGATAACTATTAATTAGCGAATAGAACCTACCTGGACCAAGCATTCTGGCTCCCCAGCCACGCATAGAATTTGAGCCTCCCGCAAAGAATCTCTCCTCGAAAGGTAGTATAGAGGCGTTGCCATAGGGTAGTCCAACGCCTGCCATAGCGTGAAATACCATACGCAGACGGTTTGATATGAATGTATTGTAGGAAATATCAATATCTGCTTTTGCAAATTGCGAAAATGGTGTGCGGAATATATTGTATCTGCCGTCTTTTGTGTTATTTTTGGCAAATGCCTTGTATCCTAAATAGAATAGATTTCCACCTGTCGAAAAGTTTCCTCTAAAAGAGTAATAACTGTCTTCTTCTGAGTTGATACGATTATTAGTCGTAGAGTATGAAAACATTGTCTTCAATACCAAGTGGTCTTCGAAAGTAGGGCGTAGATTAGGATTGTTGATGAGAAACGCTGTAGATATGCTATCTACCTTGATATATGCGAGGTCAAATATCGTTACTCCAAATTGTGACCTGCGGTGTTGCCACTGGTAACTCATAGATGTATTGGCGATAGAACGCTTAAAATCTGGGTGGGTTTGATAGGTGTAATTGATAGAAAATTTTGTGGTAGCACCGTATCTAAGCCTAAAATCTTCTTTTAGGTATGGAATAAATAGCTTGGGCACAACAAGGGACATATTGGCTCCTGCACTTACTGAGTGTTTGTAAATGTCGTCTTTTTTGTAGAGGTCGTAAGCTACGCGTCCATCAATTTTGAAGTATTCGCCTCGTTTGAATAGATTTTTATCTACAAAACCTACATTTCCAGCTACTCCGACCGTAGCTCCCGAATTTGTATTTGCTTCTATACCGAGGTCGTATCCGTACTTGTCGGAAGGCATAAGGTAGATGTTACAATCGAGTTTGTCATCTTGCTTTTCAGCGAAATTGATACTTACATACTTAAATGCAGATATAGAACTGAAGTTGGAGTGAGTTCTCGTAGCCATAAACTCATTATAGAGGCTATTCTCTTGTATTGATACTTTGTCTGCCAGAAATCTGGGCATAAAAGGGTGGCTTTTTGAGTTGTAGATAATAGTAATGTTGCGGATATAGGCTGTGTCGGCTTCTGCCTCTTGTGAGTCATCGAGGCAGTAGATTGTAATTTGGTCGATGCTTTTCTTAGTGAAAATAGCCTGTACTACGCTACTATCGCGATATTCTGGAGATAGCATAAGTTTTATATCTACCTCTCCACCTAATTCTATAGTGTCTGCCTCGAATTCGAAAATATCCTTTTGTACATTGTAGTATCCGCGATAGCGAAACCTTTGGGCTATCGAATTCCTAAGTTCGTCGAGCATATCTATGTCGAAATTCTCTCCTTGCAGGTAGTTTATTTCATAATTTCGACTAAGGATTTGCATTGCAGAGTCGTTAGGTATATCTTGGTAGAAATATCTTATTGTATAGCGTCTGCCTCCATTTATAGAGTATGATACATTTGTTTTTTTGTTTTCTGTAGAAAAAGAGGAGGTTACTTCAGAGTCTAAATACCCTTTATTGCGAAGATATTGGCTAATCGATGTCTCTGATTCTGAGATAAGTATAGTATCGGTAATCACAGGCGGTTCGCCTATTTTTTTAAGAAAACGGTTGAACGATTTTGTCGTATCTTGCCCTGATAGTGAATATGTTGCTAGCTTCATTCTCATAAACCCCAGCATTGTACTATTGGGCTTCTGTATTACATAGTCTTTTAATGTGCTACTGGATATCTTTGTATCGTTGTCTTTTATTTTTACACGGTTTAGCAAAGACTCCTGCTCGGGCACATATTTAGTAAGGCTGCAAGCAGATAGAATAAGTATTAGAAAGCAAACTGAAAAAAACTTGTAAGACGGCACTTGTGTTTCCCCTTGAAAAATAAATCTCGCAAAGTTACTATTTTTCCTTGAAAAATGCGTAATTGTGGACAGCTGGTATTATTCCTAACTAATTTTACTCCATTGCGTGCTATCTCCTCCGAGTTGATTTAGGCGGGAGGCTATCATACTATTTTCTATAGATGATAGAGTAGGGTCTACATCGAGTATTTGGCGGGCTATGTCTCGTGCTGTTTGTAATATAATGCCGTCTTTGGCTAAATTGGCTATGTGGAGTTCGAATGGTAATCCGCTTTGAGCAGTGCCTTCTAATTCGCCAGGACCACGCATAGCGAGGTCTGCTTCTGCTATCTCGAATCCGTCGTTTGTATCTGTCATTATTTTTAGTCTGCGGAGAGAATTTTCTGATATTTGGTAACTTGACATAAGTATGCAATAGCTCTGTTCAGCTCCTCGTCCTACGCGTCCTCTTAGTTGGTGGAGCTGCGAAAGCCCAAATCTTTCGGCACTCTCTATTACCATTACGGAGGCGTTGGGGACATCTACTCCTACCTCTATTACGGTTGTGGACATAAGTATCTTCGTCTCGCCACTTTTGAACCTTGCCATTCTTTCGTCTTTCTCTGCTGGAGGCATCTTCCCATGTAGGAAATCTATCGTGATATCTGCCATAGCCTCTTTCATAGTGTTGTAGCCCTCCTCCAGATTCTTCAAATCAAGTTTCTCTGATTCTTGGATGAGAGGATAGACGATGTATATCTGGTGTTGTTCGTCAATATGTCGACGAAGGAAGCGAAATAAATCGCCTCGCTTATTGTCGTAGAAATGGAATGTTTTTATAGGCTTTCTACCAGGTGGCAATTCGTCTATTACAGAGACATCGAGATTTCCATACACAGTCATTGCGAGTGTGCGTGGGATAGGAGTGGCAGTCATTACTAATATGTGTGGCGGACGAGAGTTCTTTTTCCATAGTTTCGCTCTTTGAGCTACCCCGAAGCGATGTTGTTCGTCGATACACACAAGCCCCAGATTATAGAACTTTACTTTGTCCTCTATAAGTGCATGTGTGCCTACTATGATGTTTAGCGAGCCGTCTTCGAGCGACGAGTGTATTGAGTTGCGGTCTTTTTTCTTCGTAGAACCAATAAGTAGTTCTACTTTGATACCTAATCGTTCTGTAAGTCGTTTTATAGTATTGAAGTGTTGGGTGGCAAGTATTTCTGTAGGAGCCATAATGCAGGCTTGGAAGCCATTGTCGATAGCCAGAAGGCTTGATAGCAGAGCAACTACAGTTTTGCCACTGCCTACATCTCCTTGAAGTAGGCGATTCATCTGCCTTCCGCTTTTCATATCTTCGTGTATCTCGCGTACAACTCGTTTTTGCGCATTGGTAAGAGAAAATGGCAGTTCTTCTTTGTAAAAACGATTGAATAAAACACCTACTTTATTTATAGTAAATCCTTCTGAATTGCAGTGTTGTCTTTGTGCTTGCTGTAAGATATTTATCTGTATATAGAAAAGCTCTTCAAACTTCAATCTTCTGGTTGCTTCCTCCAGCATTTTCTGATTGCGAGGCAGATGTATATTGTATATGGCTTCGCTACGAGATATTAGCCGATATTTTTGCCTTATGAAATCTGGCAAAGTCTCTTGGATTTGCAACTCCTTCGATGTCAGTATGTTTTGTATGATTCCTCGTATTGTTGGTGACGATAGGTAGTGGTTTTTCATTGCTTCGGTAGTGTTATATAGAGTTTTGAACCCTATGTCTTCTCTGGAGTTTTCTCCTTGAAAATCCTCTATCTCAGGGTGAGAAATAGAGAATATACTACCATATCTTTTGGGCTTGCCAAATACTACATACTCTACTCCTATTTGATAGCGTTGTAATACATATTTTTCGCCAGCAAACCATACCAGTTCTATATGTTTTTGTCCGTCTGTAAAATATGCTACGAGCCTTTTGCTTCTACCCGTCCCTTTTTGTTCAAACCTATCTATACGGCCTCGTATTTGTATATATGGCATTTCGTCAGACAACTCCGCAATACTGTAAAAACGCCTTACATCTATGTATTTATACGGAATATGCATCAATAGGTCTTCTACTGTATCTATCTGCAACTCTGCATGTAGTATGCCAGCACGCTTTTCTCCTATTTTTGGTACAAATTTTACTGAGTCTGTGAGTTGCATTTTATATATTGTTTCTTTTCGTAAAGCAAAGGTAGTCAAAAAAGTCTATTAATATGCCTATGCAGTACATCAAAGAATTATAAGTGGCTTGTGTTTTGTTATATTTACTATATTTTTTGTACTTTTGTCTTGCTTGATTAAACTTTGTATGAGAAAGTTTATCAAATAAACTGTTTTTATAAATTAAATAGATGTGTAAAATAATGAAAAAAGCAACTTTGATATTATCAACTATGTTTTTGTTGTCATTTAGTGTTTGTTGCCAGACATCGCAAAGTAATGACGGTAAGATAGAACACTTGACGGTAGAAACTTTCAAACAAAAGGTTTTGAATTATAAGGCAGGGCAGAACGCTTGGAATTATTTGGGCGAGAAGCCTTGTATCATAGATTTTTATGCTGACTGGTGCCGTCCGTGTCGTATGCTATCGCCAGAATTAGAGAAGATAGCTGAAGAATACAAAAACGAAATCATAGTGTATAAGGTAAATACAGAGGAGCAGCGCGAGCTATCAAGTTTATTTTCTATTACATCTATTCCTGCCTTGCTGTTCGTGCCAATGGAGGGCGAGCCTACTATGCTTCGTGGATATAGAGACTCAACTATGCTTGACCAAAGCGTAAGAGAGATACTGCTCAAAGATAATAAATAGCCTATTATTTTATAGTTGTATTGACAAAAGGATTTTTAGGATTTGCCTAAGAATCCTTTTTCTTTATTTTCTGTACTTTTCGTGTCGCTTTATCTCTGATTTGTCTTACTCTCTCCCGTTTTATCCCTAACTCTATGGCTATTTCTGCCATAGTCATAGGGAGGCAATCTATGCCGTAAATCATTTTTAGTATACGACACTCTCGTTCGTTGAGAGTCTGTTCTATGATATGTTTAGCATTGTCAGATAGGTCTTTGCTGATGGTTGCTTCGTCAGATTCTTGTGAGTTGTGGTCGGCGATAATATCGAGTAAAGATTTGCTTGTGCCTTTATTAATTGGGTGGTTTACTGATAAGTGTTTGTACGAATGTTTTATAGCATCTGTTACATAATGCTCATCCATTGGTATTTCTTCAGAAAGTTCGCTTACTGATGGCTGTCTGCCATGTGTTTGCTCAAATATCTTTGATGTTTTGTGTATCTTATTTAGGTTTTCTACCTTTGTAGAAGGTATTTTTATTACATTCGCAGATTTACTTAAAAAATCCTCTATATAGTGGCGTATCCACCAAACTGCATAAGATAGAAAGCGAGTGCCTTTTTTGCCGTCAAATATCTCTGCCGCGTGTATAAGACCTAAGTTTCCTTCGTTGATAAGGTCTAAGAATTCTACGCCGCTGTGTTTGTATTGTTTTGCTATGGATACCACAAAGCGCAAGTTGGCGTTTATGAGTCTCTTTCGAGCTTTTTCGTCTCCAGCCTTTGCAAGTTGTGCGGTTTTTTGCTCGTCTTCGGGAGATAGTTGCTCGTACTTTGAAATCTCCTTTAGATACTTTTCTACTATGTCTCTTTCTGTACTTGATTGTCTGGGAGTCATTTTGTCTGTCATCTGAAAATCCTATCTTGTCTGTTATAAAATGATATTTGTATTGCAAATGTAGTGCTATTTTTGCGTATTATAAAAATAAAAGGTTGGCTTGTGAATTTTTGCCAACCTTTTTTGTGTGTTTTGTTAGGATAAATTATCCAAGATAAGTTTTTAGCAGACCAATCTTGGTGCTACCTCTAAGTTTTTTCAAAGCAGCCTCTTTGAGCTGTCTTGTGCGTTCTCGAGTAAGTCCGAACTTGTCGGCAATCTCGTCAAGTGTCATCTCCTGACAGCCAAGTCCAAATGACATAATTACCACATCTCGCTCACGGTCTTTTAGCATAGAGTCAAGTACACGAGTTATCTCCAGTCTTAAGGATTCGTCCATAAGGCGACTATCTGTGTTTGGCGAGTCGTTATTGACTATTACATCAAGCAAAGAGTTATCTTCGCCTTCTACAAACGGAGCGTCTACAGATATGTGCTTGCCTGATACTTTTAGCGTTTCGTTAATTTTATCTACGCTGATGTCTAACTCAGTAGCAAGTTCTTCGGCTGATGGTAGTCTTTCATATTTTTGCTCAAATCTCTGAATGGCTTTATTAATAGCATTTAGTGAGCCTACGCGATTTAGAGGCAGGCGAACTATACGAGACTGCTCTGCTAAAGCCTGAAGTATCGATTGGCGTATCCACCATACGGCGTATGAGATGAACTTAAAACCGCGAGTTTCGTCGAACTTCTGTGCGGCTTTCAATAGCCCAAGATTTCCATAACTGATAAGGTCTGGCAGGAGCAAACCTTGGTTCTGATACTGTTTGGCTACTGATACTACGAATCTCAAATTAGCTTTAGCCAATTTGTTCATAGCCTCTTGGTCGCCCTTACGAATACGCTGAGCCAGCTCCACCTCTTGGTCGGGAGTGATAAGGTCTTCTCTTGCAATCTCTTGCAAATACCTTTCAAATGACTTACTATCACGGCTGGTGATAGCTTCTGAAATTTTTAACTCTCTCATCTTATGAAATAATACGAACTGCAAAGTTACTAAAAATTTTTTATATAGTATTGTATGTACTATATAGTTTTTTGTCTATTTTTTGTCTTGCAGAGCAACTATTTTTACTAAATTTGCAAATTATTTTTTTGGCGAAATACAAAACAATTATAAAAGATATTATGAACTATAAAATTTTGACTGAAGAGCAAGCCGCTGACCTTGTAAATAACGGCGATGTGATTGGTTTTAGTGGTTTTACTCCATCAGGTGCGCCAAGCGTAGTGCCTACTGCTATTGCTAAAAAAGCAGAGAAATTGCACGCTGATGGACAAGAATTCAAAATAGGTATTTATACAGGAGCCTCTACTGGAGATATGCTTGATGGTGCGTTGGCTCGTGCTAAGGCAGTAGCCTTTAGAACACCTTACCAATCAAGTGGCGATATGCGTAATGCTATCAATGCTGGTGAGATGCACTATTTCGATATGCATTTATCGCATTTGGCACAGGAACTTCGTTATGGATTTATGCCTAAACCTAAATTTGCCATTGTAGAGGCTTGTTGGCTCTCTGATGAGGGCGAGCTTGTGCCTACAGGAGGTGTAGGTATTACTCCTACTATTTGCCGTTTGGCTGATTATATCATAGTGGAGTTGAATGAGGCAATGCCAGAGGCAATGCGTGGTCTGCACGATATTTACGAGCCACTTGACCCTCCTTGTCGTAAGCCAATAGAGATTTCTAAGGTTAGTGACAAAATTGGTTCTGATGTGGTAAAAATTGACCCTAAAAAGGTAGTAGGAGTAGTAAAAACTAATGTTCCTAATGCGATTAAGCCTTTCACAGATGTAGATGAGGTAACAGCAAAGATTGGTGAAAATGTGGCTCTTTTCCTCGAAAGAGAGTTGAAAGAGGGTAGGATACCTCAGGAGTTTCTGCCAATACAATCTGGAGTGGGAAATATAGCTAATGCTGTTCTTGGTTCTTTGGGTAAAAATGAACATATTCCTCCGTTTGAAATGTATACAGAGGTAATACAAGACTCTGTAATAGGTATGATAAAGAGTGGCAAGGTAAAGTATGCCAGCGGTTGTTCATTGACGGTATCTCACGGAGTAATGGACGAGATTTTTGCTGATATTGAGATGTTTAAGAAGCATATAGTGCTTCGTCCTCAAGAGATTTCAAATAGCCCAGAGGTGGCACGCCGTTTAGGACTTATTACTATCAATACAGCTTTGGAGGCAGATTTGTTTGGAAACGTGAATTCTACGCATGTATTGGGAACTAAGATGATGAATGGACTTGGAGGTTCGGGCGACTTTACTCGCAATGCATATATCTCTATATATACTTGTCCTTCGGTAGCTAAGGGTGGCAAGATAAGTGCTATTGTGCCTTATGTGTCGCATATCGACCATAGCGAACACTCAGTAAAGATTCTTATTACGGAGCAAGGTATAGCAGACCTCAGAGGCAAATCGCCAAGAGAGAGAGCTGAGGAGATAATCAATAATTGCGTACACCCTGATTATCGCCCACTTCTACGCGAGTATCTCGCAAAGGCACCAGCGGGACAGACTCCGCTGAATCTTGAAAACTGTTTTGCTATGCATCACGCTCTGAAAAATAAGGGTGATATGCACTTGGCTGAGTTTTAATTGATTTGGACAATAGAAATAATAACTTGCTATCTAAATTCAATCGGTAGCAAGTTCTTTTATTTACACATTGATCTTATAACCAAAAAAGATGGTTCTGTGACCATCTTTTTTGGTGAGATTTTGTGTGAAATAAGATTATTTCGACATAGCCAATCGTAAGCCTATGTTTTGTACCTTTACTTCTGGCTCGTTTACATCTCGGTAGGCAGAGCGTAGGTTTTTACCAGAGTTATTCCAACTACCTCCTCTGCAAGAGCGTTTTGTGCCGTATGCTGGACCTGTTGGATTGTCGGTAGGGCTTTTTGAATAGTAGTCTTTGTCGTAATAATCAGATAGCCATTCTATTACATTGCCGTGCATGTCGTATAAGCCCCACGCATTTGGAGCATAGCTTCCTACAGCAGTAGTCTGTTTTAAGCCGCTGGCTTGGTAGTTTGCATTGTCGGCTGTAATATCATCTCCCCATGAGAATCGAGTAGTAGAACCAGCACGGCAGGCGTATTCCCATTCTGCTTCGGTAGGTAGACGAAATTGTTTGCCCGTTATGGTATTTAGTTTGTCTATAAACATATTTGCTTCAATCCAGCTGATGCGTTCTACTGGATTTTTAGGGTTTTCTGTAAAAAGGCTTGGATTGCTGCCCATGACAGCCTTATAAAGTTCTTGCGTAACCTCATATTTTGCAATATAGAAACCATTGAGATTTACCTGATGTTGTTTCTCTTCCATACCATTAGATATTGTGCTTCTCTCTTTTTCGTCTTCTGGGCTTCCCATCATAAATGAGCCAGATGGAACTCCTATCATTTCGATTTTTATGCCATTAGCTTCTACTATCATTTCTGATATTGCTTTTTCTTGGTTGTCTTTTTTGCAACTGAATATAGCCAACGCTAATGCTCCTACTAGTAATGTCTTTTTTACCATAAAATTAGAATTGTTTTTTTGATTAGAATGTGAAATTATTATTACAACTCCAAAAGTAGTGAAAAATTTTCAAATAGCAAAAAATAATTTATTTGGTAGGTTTTATTTTGAGAGTATTGTCTATCGTTGTATTAATATGCGAATCGCCGTTTATTTTATTCTATTTTAGCAAAAAACTTGCTCTATAGTACTGTTGATTTACGGCTCCGAATCCCTTGTAAAATCTGGCTATTCCTGCTATCGAAGACCCCTCGAAATCAAGTGTAACTGGAGTGTTTTGATTTTTATATATTATTGAATTTACAATAGCAAACATTGCCGATTGCTTTTTGCCTTCTTTGCTGGATATAGGCATAAAGTATGTAAGGCGTGTGGGCGTTTTTAGCATTGCCAAAGCTGCTATTATACTTTTGTGAGAGTTATAAGCAAAGTGCAACTCTAAACAGTCATTGTTTAATGCAATTTGAAGTAGCGTTTTTAGTATCTCTTTTTCAGTGAGTTCGTATGGTTTGGGTTGGGTGATAAGGAAGTGCCAAAATTTCTCTAAGGATTCTTTTGTGTTAGCTTTGTCTATTGAAATTTCAGATACTTCGGCTTTCGTTATATTTCTTTTTGTGTTTTGGGAAAAAGAGTTTTTAAGTAAGGAGTATTCACAGTTAAGTGATAGACAAAAATTTGGTTTTACCTCGAAATTTGCTCCAAAATTTGAGTGATTGAAGTTCAATCGATATGGTCTAAAAGGTATAGAAGATATGAAAGAATCTTGTAACTCTTTGCTTACTATTTCTTTGTGGAAAATTCCGAGTTGCTGGGTATAAGGCGGTTGACCGAAATACTTTAGTATGCCCAATTTTCGCCTTTCAGGTAGTGGCATAACCGCTTTGTAGTCATCAAGGATAAGCCCGCTCCACGATTTTTTGCATACAATATCAAGCCACCAACTTTCGCCGTAGATAAGAGGACTGACGGAGTTTCTTACGCATCTATCCCATTTTTCAATATCTATTTTATCTCGTTTAAGTAGCCTTATCTTCAACTTATTGTCTATTGATTGTTTTTTTCTATAGCCTCTACTCTGCGAAGCAAATCGGGTAGTCTGCGAATGACGATAGATGAGCGTTGGAATGTTCCTATAGGCATTATTGGAGAGCCTTGCCATATCTTGCCCTCTTCCTTGATAGTGCTATTTACTCCTGCTTGAGCAGCGAGAATTGTATTGTCGGCCACAGTGATATGTCCTGCTACGCCTACTTGTCCTGCCATTGTGCAGCGTCGCCCTACTTTGGTAGACCCAGCTATGCCACTTTGTGCGGCTATTGCCGTATTTTCTCCTATCTCTACATTATGGGCTATCTGTACAAGGTTATCTATCTTTACGCCTCTGTGTATTTTTGTAGAACCCATAGTAGCACGGTCTATAGTAGTATTTGCTCCTATCTCTACTCCGTCTTCTATTACTACATTGCCTATCTGTGGTATTTTGCTGTATGTGCCGTCTGGATTTAGTGCGAATCCAAAGCCGTCTGCACCGATTACCGCTCCAGAATGTATTATGCAGTTGTTGCCCAATACACTATCATCGCAAATTGAAGCATTGGAGTATATGATACAATTGTCGCCTATCGTTACATTATCTCCAATTGAGGCATTGGGATAAATTTGGACATTCCGTCCTATTTTAGTATTTTCGCCAATAGAAACAAAAGCTGCAATATAAGGTTCTTCGCCTATATTAGCAGACGGTGCTATCTCGCTTTTGTCTGATATGCCTGTTTTTCTGTGTTTGTACTGCTCGGCAAGTCTTAGAAGTTGGCTTATAGAGGCGTAAGCGTCATCTACTTTGATGAGAGTAGCTTGTATTGCTTGCTCTGGCTCGAAAGTTTTATTTACCAATACAATATCAGACTTTGTGTCGTATATATAATGTGTGTATTTTGGGTTAGCTAAAAATGATATAGCCCCAGAGTGTCCCTCTTCTATTTTTGCAAATGTATTTACTTTTATGTCTTTATTGCCTATTACTTCTCCTTTTAGAAAATCGGCTATCTGTTGTGCTGAAAATTCCATTAGCGTTGGTTGAAAAAACTTTGTGTTAAAACTCCTCTTTTATGTTGTATAAATTGCGTTCATTCGAATTGCGAGCAATTATTTCTCCCAAAAAGCCTGACAGAAACATCTGAAAACCAAGTATCATAGTAGTCAATGCTATATAAAACCACGGGGAAGAGGTAACCAAAGGCGCTGCTGTGCCTCGACTTATATGTATTAGTTTGGCTCCTCCTACTATGCATATAGCGATAAACCCTATCAGAAACATAAGGCTACCACCGAGTCCGAAGAAATGCATAGGCTTTTTGCCAAATTTATTGAGAAACCATAGCGAACATAGGTCTAAATATCCATTGACAAATCTCTCAAGACCGAATTTAGACTTACCAAACTCTCTTTTGCGATGTTCTACTACTTTTTCGCCTATTTTTGTAAAACCAGAGTTTTTAGCCAAATACGGTATATATCTATGCATCTCGCCATAAACTTCTATGTTTTTTACTACCTCTAAACGATATGCCTTCAATCCACAATTCATATCATGGAGTTTTATGCCAGTTACTTTTCTTGCGAAAGCGTTGTATATTTTAGATGGGAGATTTTTTGTCAGAGCGTTGTCGTAGCGTTTCTTTTTCCAGCCCGATACTAAGTCGTAGCCCTCTTCAGTAATCATACGATACATCTCTGGTATCTCGTCAGGCGAGTCTTGTAGGTCGGCATCGAGAGTTATCAATACATCGCCTTGAGCCTTGCGAAATCCGCAAAACAGAGCTGGAGACTTTCCATAGTTTTTTCTAAATCGAATGCCCGAAACTTTGTCAGATTTGTGTCTTAATTCTTCTATTACAGCCCAAGATGAGTCTGTAGAACCATCGTCTACGAAGATTACTTCGTATGAAAATCGGTTAGCCTGCATTACTCTATCTATCCAGTCGAAGAGTTTTGGAAGGCTTTCTGCTTCATTGTATAGCGGTACTACTACAGAAATTTGCATTGTTATTTGGTTTATAATCCGACAAAGAATAATCCGCAAAGTTAATATAATTTTGACAAATCCTGTGTCGGTTAGGAAATGTTTTTTTTGTACCTTTGCCAAGTTTGTATAAACGGTTTATCTGTGTATATAGAAAAGTAGAAAACTATGGTTTTTAGAAGAATAATCCTGCTTTCGTGTTCTTGGTTTTTGTTGTATGGACTTTCGGCACAGTCTATAGAAAAGTTTGCTATTGTAATGACAGACTTGAATGGTGGAAAAAATGTATTAAGTCGCAATGCCCATAATCCAATGGTTCCAGCCTCTATTACAAAACTAATTACTACGGCTACAGCTTTAGAGGTATTGGGTGAAGATTTTCAGTTTCAGACCGAAATACAGGTTGGGGGCGATATTAAAGATAGTGTTTTGTATGGAGATTTGATAGTCAAAGCCTCGGGCGATCCAATGCTTGGTTCGGAATATACCTCCAATAGAGAGAGTTTTCTTAACGAATGGAGTAGTGTGGTACTCGGTTATGGAATTCAACGGATTACTGGCGATATAGTAGCTGATGTGTCTGTGTTTGATAAGCAAGCTGTGCCAAAGGGATGGCTTGCCGAGGATTTGGGTAACTATTACGCGGCTGGAGTCTATGGATTGTCTCTAGTAGATAATACATTGAGAGTAGCGTTTCGCACGGGAGTAAGTGGTTCTCTTGCCAAAGTAATAGGTTGGGAGCCTGCTATAAAGGATTGTCATATTACATCTAAAGTAAAGGCAAGAAAGGCGGTAGGCGATGCCGTGTATTTCTCGGGTAAAGCCTACCAGCAAGACCGTACTGCTATAGGTAATCTGGAGGCTAATTCTAAACGATTTATAGTAAAAGCGGATTTAGGCAATCCTAATATGGCTTTACTTCAGGCATTTAGAGATACTTTATCGGTAGTGGGTGTAGAGGTAGATGGAGGTTTGAGAGTAGAGTTTTCTACGCCAGAATATAAGCAGGATAAGCCCCGTACTATTCTAAAATACAATTCTGTGCCGCTGTCAGATATTATCAGGTTGACCAATGTTCATTCCATAAATATGTACGCCGAAACATTGTTAAAACGGATCTCGATGCAAAGAGATGAATGCGGGAACTTCCCGGGTGGCATATCCTTTGTAAAGGAGTTTTGGGGAGAAAGGGGATTAGATGTAAGCTTGCTTAATATGAAAGATGGAAGTGGACTGACTCCAAATAATTCTTTCACGGCAGATTTCCTCAATAAATTGCTAATAGAGATGTATCGTAGCGAAAATAGAGCAGTTTTTATGCAGTCATTACCTATAGCAGGGCAGACAGGGACAGTAAAGCGATTCCTAAAAGATACTTCGCTTGAGGGAAAGGCTCGCTTAAAGTCTGGGTCGATGAGAGGGGTGCAGTGTTATGCAGGATATATCGAGGCAAATGGTACTGTTTACAGCATAGTAGTAATGGCAAATGGATTTAGAAAAGATAGAAAAACGGCTGTTAATGAGATAGAAAGAGAAATTTTAAGTGTGATAAATAATGCAAAACGATAGACCAAAAATTACTTGGGTAGATAGCCTTGTGTCTACTAATACTACGCTAATGGAGCGATTGAAAAGCGAGGCGTTGGACAACGGATTTTGCCTCTCTACGCGGTTTCAGACATCTGGCAGAGGGCAGGCTGGCAATTCGTGGGAGAGTAGTCGTGGAGAAAACTTGCTTTTTTCGCTACTGATACACTCCGAAAAGTTTCCGCTCGATAGACAGTTTGTGTTGTCGAAGGTAGTATCTGTAGCGATTCTTCGATATTTGAAAAGTAAAAAGATTGATGTGAAGATAAAGTATCCTAACGATATATTTTATGGTGATAGGAAATTGGCGGGAATACTTATAGAAAATGTTATTTCGGGTGGTAAAATGAAGTATTCGGTTGTAGGAATCGGATTGAATGTCAATCAAACAGAATTTGAGATAAATGGCAAAACGGCTATCTCTATGAGCCAGATTATTGGGGAAAAATATGATTTGGAGCGTGAGCTTGAAAATCTGTGTTGCCAAATACTGGCTTGTATCAGAGAGTTTTCTGAGGATAGTATCGAAACATATCAATCTGGTTATTGCGATAATCTTTACAGAGGTAAGGGATTTTTTCAATATCAGACTCCACTTGGAGAGGAGTTTTCAGCGGAGATAGTCTCTGTATCAGACGACGGTAGGTTAAATCTGCAGACTTCGGAGGGTGTAAGCCGTAGTTTTTATTTCAAAGAGGTGAAATTTGTTATTTGACCAATGAGAAAGATATTTTTATTTGCCATATTCTCTTTTTTATTTTTTGGAGGTACTATTAACGCACAGCAGTTGCTTTGGCGTGTGGGATTGCATAGCGTGTTTGATAACCACGAGTTCGACCAATTCCCTATGCGACAATCTACAACTATTGCCCAGACACATCTACAACCCGCCATAGGATTGGGGCTGGATAGTCTTCATCATCGTTTGTTTGTAGGAATAGATGCCCAGAAGTATTGGGCAAGCCAGCGGATAGTAGATAGAGTAATGCCTATCGCCTATTATCAATTTTCTATTCCGAAGTTCGATTTCTATGTAGGAGCCTTTCCTAAGCGACCTTTGTTGGCAAACTATCCGCTTATGCTACTTAGCGATTCGGCGATGTGGGCAAGGCCTGTGATGAATGGTATTTTTATGCAATATAGCCATTCGTACAAAAACTATGTAAATCTATGGCTCGACTGGATAGGTCAACAGGACTCTTTAGTATACGAATCGTTTTTTGTGGGCTTTTCTGGGCGGTTGCAGATGGGAGTTTTTTATCTGCAAAACTTTACATATCTATATCACATGGTAATAAACGATATTAGGACGGATAGAAGCGGGGCGTTCAATAATGTAAAAGAGAGTTATAAGACACTATTATCTGTAGGGCTCGATTTTTCGAGAAAAACGGGAATGGATAAACTTCAGACAGATATCGGAATATCAGCCTCTGTAGAGAGAAACCGAGGCGAGTTGTCTGATTATTATCCCGTAGGATTGCTATGGCAGGCTGAGGCTGAATATCGTGGATTAGAGATACGCAATAGCCTGTATTATGGCAAACCACAAATGAAGTTTTATTCCACATTTGGTAACTATCTGTACTGGGGAGACCTTATGTATCGTACCGATTTCTATAATAGAACAGACCTTATGGTGAATTTTTACAAGTCAAATATACTAAATATATCGCTTGATGTCTCTATTCATTGGCTTGATAAGCGACTGGTGAGTTGCCAAAGCCTGAAGGCTACTATAGATATTGATAATTTGTCTAATAGAAAGATAGATAAGTCATATAGATATGTTTGGGATAGTTGGTTTATAAAAAAGCGGTAAAAAAACTCTTTTTTGTCCTACTCCGACAAAAAAATTGTATCTTTGTAGGTTGCTTTTTGGAATAAAAAATTAAATAAAATTATATATAAAATTAGATTATGTATCAGAATTTTCAGGAATTTCTTTCACAAGAGCTTCAAGAGATAAAGAATGCTGGCTTGTGGAAAACAGAGAGAGAGATTACTTCGCCTCAATACTCAAATATCGATGTAAAGGGCGAGAAGGTACTTAACTTCTGTGCTAATAACTATTTGGGGCTGGCTAACAATCCTCGCCTTATCGCTGCTGCAAAAAATGCTCTCGATGAGCGTGGTTATGGTATGGCTTCAGTTCGCTTTATCTGCGGTACACAAGACCTCCATAAAAAGCTTGAGGCAGCTATCGCTAAATTTTTCCACACTGAGGATACTATCCTTTATGCTGCTTGTTTTGATGCGAATGGTGGTGTGTTTGAGCCTCTTTTAGGAGAGCAAGACGCTATCATATCTGACGCTCTAAACCACGCATCTATCATTGATGGTGTAAGGCTTTGTAAAGCAAAACGCTTCCGTTATGCAAATGCAGATATGGAAGATTTAGAGAAGCAGTTACAGGAGGCTAAAGACTGTCGTTTTAAACTGATTGTGACAGACGGCGTATTCTCTATGGATGGCAATGTTGCACCGCTTGATAAGATACACGCTTTGGCGGAAAAGTATGGTGCTATGGTAATGGTAGATGAAAGCCACTCCGCTGGTGTAGTAGGTAATACAGGTAGAGGAGTGACAGAGCGTTACGACCTTATGGGTAAGGTAGAAATACTGACAGGTACTTTGGGTAAGGCTTTCGGTGGTGCTATTGGAGGATTTACTACAGGTAAGAAGGAGATAATAGATATGCTCCGCCAGCGCTCTCGTCCATATCTTTTCTCTAACTCTATACCTCCTATGGTAGCGGCTGCTGGTTGCGAGGCATTTAGTATAATGGAGAACTCTAACGAACTCCAAGACAAACTTCATGCAAATACGGATTACTTTATAGGTAAGATGAAAGGGGCTGGATTCGATATTAAGCCTACAGAGTCTGCTATCTGTGCTGTGATGTTATATGACGCTAAATTGTCGCAAGATATGGCTGCTGAACTTATGAAAGAGGGTATATATGTTACAGGATTCTACTATCCAGTAGTGCCTAAGGGGCAAGCTCGTATCCGAGTACAGATATCTGCTGCCCACGAGAGAGCAGACCTCGATAAAGGTATTGCTGCATTTATCAAAATAGGTAAAAAACTTGGTGTTTTGAAATAAGCTCTGTTTGGTTTATAATTGTCGGAGTTGTGTCGCTTCGATGCTCTCCGACAATTTTTTTATAACCTATTATTATTTAGATTTATTTAATAACATATTATAAATTTATGAAGAAGTTTACGATTGTTTCCGCAATGCTATTTTGCATAATAGCATTTTTGAGGGCTCAAGACACGGCTTATTGTACTCCTACGGTATTTTATGGAGTAAATGGTAGTGGTATCTCGCAGGTAGAGTTTGGGCAAGTGGATTTGTTTGTCAATAATCCGACCAATGACGATGAGGTGTATAGTGATTATTCGGCTACTATGATAGGCGATGCTATGAAAGGTACAAACCTCGAAGTAAAAGTTACTACCACTGTAGATGATTATAGCTATGCTGTAGTCATTTATGTAGATTGGAACCAAGATTTTGATTTTACTGATGCAGGTGAAATGGTATATCAAGGTCTTCTATACGGAGACGGTACTCTATCAGCGGCTATTCCGGTTCCGTTAAATATAGCATCTAATTCTAATTATAGAATGCGTATAGCTGCCTTTGATAATGATTATACTTCTACAAATAGAGACAATCCTTGTGGAGGTATAAATTATGGTTGTTTTGAAGATTATTCTATTGCTGTACTTGATGAGGCTTCGTGTGTGGCTCCTACAGTTGCTGTAGGTGATTTTTCTTTGCAAGGATTGCAATATAATGCCATAATGACGATTCAGAATACAGCTACGCCAGAGTCTTATGAATATGTAATAGTGCCAAGTAACTCTAATACTGACCCTTCTGATATGGAGTTTACTACTACAACAAGTACTAGTATCGATATTTCTGGTCTGAATCCAAATACAGAGTACATAGCCTATGTGCGTGCAAACTGTGGTAATGGAGATTATAGTTTATGGGCTTCGGCTATATTCTTTACAGGATATTGTACGCCTCAGGGATTTAATATGTACGGTTCGGAGGGTATTACTCATGTTACTTTTGGACAGTCGCAAATAGTAGATAATATTACACAAACGACCGATGTTAGATATGCCGACTACTCATCAATGATAGGAGATGCAGCTCGTGGTACCGACCTCGAAGTTTCATTTACTCGCTATACAGACTTAGGGTGGAACAGTAAAATCTATGTTGATTGGAATAATAATCTACAATTTGAAGAGTCTGAAATAGTGTTTTCTGACCAATCTACCGATGAAGGTCCTTATACTACTTCGTTTACTATATCAATACCTGAGGATAGACCTTTAGGAGACTATCGTATGAGGATTGTTGCTAGTGAATATGGTTCAAATGCTCCTTGCGTAAGTCAGTCTTTCTCTGAAGTAGAGGATTATACTATACGAGTAGTAGAGGCTCCTACTTGTCAATATCCAAGAAATATAGTAGTATCTGATATTAGTCATAACTCTGCCAATATCTCATGGACTCCTGGAGGAGAAGAGACCTCTTGGAATGTATTGTTATCTACTACTGTTTTGCCAGTAGAGTATCTCGATACTGTTACTTCTTTTCAAACAGTCAGCGATACTACTTATGCTGCCTCTGCTTTGCTGTCTAATACTGTGTATTATTGCTATGTGCGTGCCGTTTGTGGTGGAGAAGATGGCGCATCTGTATGGAGTAGAAAAGAGTTCCAGACTATATCTCCTACTGTAAATGTGCCTTTTGTAGAGGATTTCTCTGGTGCTATGCCTGATGTACTTATTACTACATCTGGCCTAAATGGTTGGGCTGTAGGAACAGCCGACGGTAATCCTCAAGGTGCTATGTATATCTCGCAAGACGGCGGAGAACACGCTTCTTATGATAATGAAAGTAGTTCTAATTCTACTGCCGCATTCTTTGTTGATTTTGGTAATTTTGCTCAATATGAACTCTCTTTCGACTGGAAGAGTATGGGCGAAAGTTCGTATGATGCTATGCGAGTATATCTTTTGCCTTTGTCTATCCCTATTCCTACTGCATGGAGTGGTACCAACTGGATAGTAGAAAATGGAGCTATCCCAGTAGGTGGTATGATGAGTGGAAAATCTACTTGGCAACACGAGGTAATGACTATTCCTGCTGATGTAGTAGCTGGTAATATCTATAAACTTGTGTTTATGTGGAAAAATGATGACTCTATGGGAGATAATCCTGCGGCTATGATAGATAATATATCTATTTTGAAGTATGATTGCTCTGCACCTGATAGCATAACTTTAGATAGTTTATCGACTACTACTGCTAAAATATCATGGCGTTCTGTGGGAGTTAATGCTTGGAAGTTTGAATACAGAAAATCTGGCGACCAAAACTGGATAACGGAGGAAGTAGCTAATCCATATAAAGAACTTACAGGTCTGCAGTCTTCTTCTTTATACCAAGTAAGGATATCTGCTAAATGTTCAGAAGGTTCTTATAGTATTATCTCTGAATATCAATTCCGTACAGAGTGTGCTGATTTGTCTATAACAGATGCAATGTATGAAGAGGATTTCCAGTCTTATGCAGACGAAACTGTTCCATCTTGTTGGGTCAGAACTCAGGGACAGGGTAACTCTCCTCGTGTGTATGGTGGAATGATATCATTCTTAGGAGATGGCAATCAAATTATATCTACTCCTCGTTTTGTAGAGTCTGCTAATTTGCTTGAATTGCAGTTTGATATCAAGAAAAATTCTTATTTTGATGCAGGTTCCTTTGAGGTAGGACTTATCTCTGACGAAAATGATTCTACTACATTTGTTACCGTAACAGATTTGACTTCTAATATAGCAGAAGTGGGTATGGTGTATCGTATGACAGTAAGGTTCCCCAATACTCCAGATTCTATGCGTCGTATAGCATTCCGCCAACTTACTAACGAAGATGGATACTATTTTGTGGATAATGTAAATATACATCTGCTTCCTTCTTGTGCTTCGCCTGAAAACTTATCTGTAATGGAGGTAATGGATACTACAGCTGATTTGTCGTGGACCGCAGTAGGTACAGAGACTAACTGGTATATAGAATATAAGGCTCAATCGGCTACTTCTTGGCAATACACTACAAGCCAAGCAGCCAGTGTTACTCTTACAGGACTTCAACCTTCTACCGTATATCAGGCACGAGTAAAAGCAGTGTGTGCTGAGGGTGATAGTAGTTTGTTCTCAAATACAGTAACATTTAGGACAGAATGCGGTACTATAAATATGCCATTTGTAGAAACATTCTCTAATTATAATATGATGCCTCCAGCAGAGTGTTGGACACTTGCTACTGGCCTGCTTAGCGATGGTAATCCTCAGCCTACTACGCCTACTTATTATACTTGGAAATATGCATCTTCTAATCCTGCTATGACAAGTAGCCATGCTAAGGTAGAGTTGTATGGCACACAAACTCAATCTTGGCTTATGACTCCTATGGTAAATATAGATTCTGAAGACGCAATGCTTGAGTTTGATATGTCTGTGACAGACTATAATGGTTCAGACGAAGTATCTCTCGGCAATGTAGCTTATAGGTTTATCGTTCTCTTTTCTGAAAATGCAGGTACTACTTGGACTGACCAAGTAATATGGACAACTAATGGAAGTGGAGATTATGATTTGGCTTCTATTACAAATCGTCCTCAGCATATTCAGATTCCTATGTCGCAATATGTGGGAAAATCTATGAGAGTGGCTTTCTATGCTGAGTCTTTAGATAATACTACAACAGATAGGCTTGATGTAGATATTCATATTGATAGCATTCGTATAGGAGTATTTGTAGCAGAGCCTCCTATTGTTAGGACATTACCTGTAACTGATATTACATCTACTTCTGCTAATTTCCATAAGAGCGTTACTCAAGGTACTTTTGAGGTAGTAGAGCAAGGTTTCTATTATAAGCCAACATTTGCTACTGCTTGGAATCTAATGCAGGAGGATAGCGTAGCTACAAATCTTGTTGCTGGTACTCAATATGAGGTATATGCTTATGCTATAGCGGCTGGAATAACTTATAGTGGAGATACATTAGAATTTACTACAGATGGCAATTCTGTAGTTCACCCTACAGTAGTTACTGTTGAGGCTGATAATGTTTCATATACATCGGCTACTCTTCATAGTATCGTATCTGATGATTCTTCAGAGCCTGTAGTGGCTAAGGGTTGGAAATATAAAAAAGCAACAGATACAAACTGGCTGAATACGACAGATAGTCTATTGACTAATCTTTTGCCAAATACCCAGTATGAATTCTATGCTTTTGCAACAACAGATCTTAATCCTACAGGATATAATGGTTCTACGCTTGTATTTAGTACATTAGCACATACCGCTCCTATAGTTACTATGGATAGCTCTGCAATAGTTGTAGAGTGCAATCAAATGGCTTTAAATAAGAGTGTTGTGGCTGGTTCTGAAGAGATACTTTCAGAAGGTTGGAAGTATATGAAGGTAGGCGGAGTGTCTCATGACTTTTCTGAGGTGACAGATGCCTCTGGTATGCTTGCTAACCTCGAGCCACAGGCTACTTATAAGGTTTTTGCTTATGCTATTACTGCCTACTTCCCAATGGTGACAAGTGATACTATAGAAATTACTACTCCACAATGCTCAAGCATCGATTTGGTAGGGAAATCTATAATGGTTTATCCAAATCCAGTTAAAGACGAATTGAGAGTATTTGTAGAAGCTATAAATGGCGAGGCTTGTGCTACTATACTTGATATGCAAGGAAAGGTAGTCGGTAAGTATTCTATCTCTGATAGTGAATCTACAATAAATGTTGAGGCATTAGCAGAGGGTACATATTTTATTCAGATTCAGTCTGGTAATGATACTTACTCAGAGCGATTGATTATCAAAAGATAATAACGAAAGGTAATCTAAATAGATTTCATTGCTCAACCTAAAATGGTTGGGCAATGTTTTTATTTATTCATCTATATTTTTATTAACTTTGCTCATTGTATTTTTGCTTTTGTGTAGTTATGAGTTACATTAAATTTGATAAAACTTCGCTGAATAATTTAGATAGGTCGCTACCCAGAGAGTTTTTGCAGGTAAATAAAAACGGTGCATATATCTCTTCTTCTGTAGTGGATTGTAATACTCGAAAGTATCATGGGTGTCTGGTTGCTCCAGTGCCTGATATTGACGGACACAACCATGTGTTACTCTCGTCGGTAGACGAAACAGTGATTCAGCACGGAGCCGAATTTAATATCGGGATTCGCCGTTATGACCAGACTCACTTCGCTCCGCGTGGACATAAATATATACGCGAGTTTGATGCTGATACAGTGCCTACTACCGTATATCGTATTGGAGGCGTTATCTTGAAAAAAGAGCGACTGATAATGCAGGATAAAAACACAGTGTTGATACGCTATACGCTGGTAGAGGCTCATTCGCAGACCACCGTAAGGCTGAAGCCGTTTTTAGCGTTTAGAGATGTCCATTCATTGACTCACGAAAATACACAGATTCATACAGCATACGAGGAGGTAGATAGCGGTATATCTATGTGTCTCTACGATAAGTATCCTCGACTGTATCTACAGACTTCGCGACAGGCAAAATTCATTTATGAACCTCATTGGAATAAAAATATAGAGTATCCTAAGGAGCAGGAGCGTGGACTATATTACAAAGAGGATTTGTTTGTGGCAGGATACTTTGAATTTGATATGAAAACAGGTGAAAGTATTGTATTTGCTGCTGGCGTAGAGGCTATGTCGCCACGCTCGCTTAAGAGTGCTTTTGCTAAAGAATTGGCGAGGATTCGGCAAGTAGATAGTTTTAAGCAAGCATTGGTAAATGCCTCTAAACAGTTTTTTGTAGAACGAGATGGAGATACATATATATTGGCGGGGTTTCCGTGTTTTAAGTTCAGTATACGCGAAGCACTTTTGTCTCTTTCTGGCTCTACTTTGTCGCTTGGCGATATTTCTATGTTCGATAAGTGTATATCTGTGATTTTAAGGGCTATAAATGAGTATTTATCAGATGAAGAATATACTACATACTATACCGATTTGTATGTTCCCGATGCTCCTTTGTGGTTGATATGGAATCTACAACAATATGCCAAACATACTTCTATAGAAGCTACGGCTGATAAGTATGGAGATGAGGTGTTGAGGCTCATTGATTTTATAAGGCAAAATAAGTGTCACAATCTACATATTCAGCCAAATGGATTGCTTTATACAGATGGTTCTAATATGCCTGCTACTTGGATGAATGCAATAGAAGACCAAAAGCCAATTACTCCACGCACTGGCTATGTGGTAGAGTTTAATGCTTTGTGGTATAATGCATTATGCTTTGGCGTAGAGATAGCACAGACTATGGATAGAGACCAGACTGCCGATATGCTTCGGTATCAAGCGTCTGTTATGGCTGGCGAGTTTCAGCAGTTGTTTTGGAATGGTAGTTATCTATATGATTTTGTGGTAGATGGATATTCTGACCCCGAGGTGCGTCCAAATATGATTTATGCTATATCCTTGCCATATTCTCCACTTAAACCTAAGCAACAAAAGTCGGTGTTGGATTTCATAACACGCGAATTGCTTACTGTCAAGGGATTGCGTTCGCTTAGTCCTAAAAGCGGTATGTATCGACCTAAATATATTGGTGGAATGTACGAGCGTAATCGCAACTACCATAATGGTCCTGTATGGGCTTTTACTATAGGAGCCTACGCAGAGGCGTATTTGAAGATATATGGACATAATGCTACCACTTTTATTCGTCGTTTCCTTGCCGGATTTGAGGCTGACTTAAAGGAACTGACTGTAGGTACGCTCTCCGAACTGTTCGATGGCAATCCTCCGTTTAAGGGACACGGTGCAATGTCGTATGCTCCTACTATATCAGAGGTGCTTCGTACTGTGGCAATGATAGAGTAGAGAGTCTGGTTGTATTATAAAAATGCTTTATGGCGAGAACTAAATGTGGTTTCTCGCTTTTTTTGTACCTTTGGGGTTTTGTAAAAACAGAGCGTTATGAAAAAGATATTTTTAGCGATATTTGCCTTTTTGTATATTGTGAAAAGTATTGAAGCACAGTCGTTTGTAGATACTGTGCAGGTGTTGTTAGATTCCGTGAGAATAGAGCAAAAGTCATTATCTGCGTATAAAATTAAGTATTTCTCTATAGATGATTCTCTGCAGACTATTTCGCTTACGCTCTCCGATAATTTTTCTCGTATACTTTTTACCGAAAAAATTATTAATGACTTTAAGCGGAGATTTCTACGCTATATCCCAAGAGAAAAACATAGGTATGAGTTCCTAATATATTCGGCAGGAGATAGATTAGAGGAGTTTGTGCCAAACATCTATCGCAAAGAGTTGCCTATAGATAAAAATCGTATGTCACGCAAGCATTCTCGCCATCGACCTATAGTAGAAAATCTTAGCCAGAGGCTATTGTTTAGTCGTGGATTAGAAGGTAAAAATATAGCATTATGGAACTCTCACGGTAGATATTACAATCAGCGTAATTCGCTTTGGGAGTGGCAACGAGGCAATCTGCTTACTACCGTAGAGGATAAGTTTACGACCCAAATCGTAATGAACTATCTTTTGCCTATGCTCGAAAATTCAGGAGCCTATGTGTTTTTGCCACGCGAAAGAGATACACAAGCCATAGTGTTTATTGCGGATAACGACCCAAGTTGGACGAAACGCGACATCTCTTTGTCATACAAAGAATTTGGCGACGATTTTTTAGCGGATACTCTGATGGGCTTCTCTGACGATAAACAGACTTATCGCGACCACGAAAATCCCTTCAGACAAGGCACTGCCCGTATGATAAAGACGCACCATAAGTCTACGAGTAGAGTAGAGTATTTGCCTAAGTTGTCTAAAAGTGGTTGGTATTCTGTTTCTGTGTCCTATGCCAGCGTAGAAAAATCGGTTGATGATGCCCACTATCGAGTATATCATTCAGCAGGGCATACCGATTTTCATATAAATCAGACTATGGGTGGAGGTACTTGGATTTATCTCGGTACATTCTATTTCGATAAAGGCTCTGCAGACGACTATTGTAAAGTAGTTTTGTTCAATGATAGTCGTCATTCTGGGCGTATTGTTGTAGCTGATGCTGTGAAGTTTGGCGGAGGTATGGGAAATATAGCCCGTCGTCCTGCAGATAAATCTACTATTGAGGCTATTCCAGATGCCGAAAAAAGAAAGGCGGCCAAACTCCTATCTAAAAATCCTACAAAATCGTATTCAACGAGCCAGATGGCTAAATTTTGGGAAGGCTCTCGCTACTATCTTCAGTGGGCTGGAATGCCATTTGACATATATTCTCATACTTGGGGGTTGAACGACTATACAGATGACTATGCTTCTCGCGGTAAATGGGTGTGTTATCTTAATAATGGTTCGGTAAAGAATCCCGACTCTATTGGACTTTGCGTGCCAATGGATTTGTCTATAGCCTTTCATTCCGATGCAGGAATCGATACCTCTTCTGTTGTAGGAACTTTAGGTATTGTTACTACTCTAAAAGACGAGTCAACTCTATTTCCTAACGAACAAAGCCGCTACGCTTCTTTGGATATGGCAAGTATTATACTAAGACAGATAAAGAGTGATATTTCTACTCAGTTTTGCTATGATTGGACTATTCGCGGTGTAAATAATTCTAATTATGCAGAAAGCCGTATGCCCGACTGTCCTGCCATGATACTCGAATGCCTTAGTCATCAGAATTTCCTCGATATGTCGTACGGACTCAATCCAAACTTCCAATTTGCTTTGGCTCGTGCGGTATATAAAGGTATAGTTCGTTTCCTGTCTTTTCAGGAAGGAGAAAAATACGAGATACAGCCACTTCCTGTCAATAGTTTTTCAGCAGAGGTGCTTGATAAGCAGTCTGCACAACTATCGTGGCGTGCTACCTTAGATACACTTGAGGCTACTGCTAAGCCTAAAAGTTATATTGTCTATACTCGTCGTACTTCTATAGAAAGTCCTGTAGAGCAAGGATGGGACAACGGATTTGTAGTATATGACACTAAGGCTATTGTGCCTATATTTGCCGATACTATTTATAGTTTTAGAGTAAAGGCTGTAAATGACGGCGGTATGAGTTTTCCCAGCGAAACACTCAGTCTTTGTCGTTTGGCAAAAGAGAGAGGTTCGGCTTTGGTAGTAAATGGCTTTACTAAACTATCTGCACCTAAACAAGTAGATGCTCCAAACTATAAAGGTTTTTTGCCCGAAGAACAATATGGCGTAGCCTATGAAAATGATTTTTCCTATGTCGGTGTACAGACGGAGTTTAGAGTAGATAGAGAGTTTAAGAGTAATTCATCGCCCGGATTTGGAGCCTCAAACGCAGATTTTCAATCAACCTTTATCAAAGGCAATTCTTTTGATTATGCGTTGTTACACGGTTTGGCTTTAGCACAAGCAGGCTACTCTTTTTCTTCGGCTTCTATGAAAGTTTTAGAAGAGAAGTCTATAGATTTATCTAAATACAAGCTTGTGGATATAATACTCGGAAAGCAGTGTAGGCAGTCAAACTCATTTTTGGGGAAAACAGAGTATGAAACTATAAAGTCTGGGGTTCAAAAGTCTATTACTGATTATCTAAAACGCGGTGGTTGCCTCCTGCTTACAGGCTCGTATATAGGACGAGACCTCATCGGGCTTGGGTCTAAAGCAGACCGCGATTTTGCAGAAAATGTGTTATGTGTTTCGTGGCAGGATAGTGTGTTTCTGAGGGATTTTTCGGTATCTGGTTTGGTCGATAGTCGCAATTGTTTTTCAAAGATAAAAAATCTATCCGTTTGTACAACTCCTAACTCATCTGTTTATGCCGTAGATAGGGTAGAGCCTTTGGTTCCGTTCTCAGACCAGTCGCAAAGCATATTGTCTGCCGATGGACGATTCTCCATTGGAGTATCTACCAGTAGGATTGGTCGTGTTATATCTATTTCATTGCCATTGGAAGCTTTGCAAAGCATAACCCATAGAAAAAATATTGTAGAGGCTTCTTTAGAGTTTTTCTTTAAGGCTAAATGAAGTGTGCTGTTTTGTGGTGAAAATCTGAAAAATAACTATTATATGTCAGAAAAAAATAGTAACTTTGCGGGCTAATTGAAAATAGAAAAAGTAATTAAAGTTCGATTATGAATATTGTTAGAAATGATGTAGATAGTTGCAATGCTACGCTGACGCTGACTATCGAAAAGGCTGATTATGCTGAGAAAGTAGATAAATCATTGAAGGATTATCGTAAGAAGGTTCAGATGCCGGGTTTTCGTCCTGGTAATGTACCAGCAAGCCTTGTAAAGAAGATGTATGGAAAGGCTGTGTTGGTAGAAGAGGTGAATAAAATTATCTCTGAAGAGTTGTTTAAGTATCTGAATGAAAATAAGGTAGATATTCTTGGTGAGCCTATTTCAAACGAGACAATACAGAAACCTATAGATTTCGATACAGACGAGACTTTTGAGTTTGTTTTCGACCTCGGACTTGCTCCAGAGATGAAGATAAGCCTTACTGCTCGTGACAAATTCCCTTATTACAAAATCTCTGTGACGGACGAAATGATAGATAACCATATCAAAATGCATGCTTCTCGTCTTGGTAAATATGTTGCTGGTGAGAAGACAGAAGAGGATTCTGTCATCAAAGGCGATATGGTAGAGGTGTCTGAGGGTGAAGAAAAACTACAAGTAGTAGATGCTTTGATAACTCCTAAATTTATAAAAGACGAGACGCTCCGCAAACCTTTCCTTGATAAGAAGGTAGGTGATAAGATAGTATTCAATCCTCTGAAAACTATGGGTAATGAATACGAAGTGGCCTCTCTTTTGAATATCAATAAAGATAAGGTGGCTGATTACGACCGTGACTTTGAATATACTCTTAAAGAGATTACAAATCACGAGTTGGCTGAAATCAACCAAGAATTTTTCGATAAAGTAGTAGGTGAAGGTGAAGTAAAGAACGAAGAGGAGTTTAAGGTAAAAATAGCAGAAGGTATTGCTAAAACATATATTGCTGATAGCGACTATAAGTTTGCCCTCGATGCTAAGGCTTCTTTCCTTAAGAAAAATGCTAAGGCAGAGTTCCCTGAGGAGTTCCTAAAACGCTGGTTGAAAGTGTCTAATGAGAAAATGACAGATGAGACTATCGAAAAGGACTTCCCTGCGATGCTTGAGTATTTGAAATGGGATTTAATCAAACGCGAGTTTGTGAAGAAATATGAGATAAACATTGATGAGTCTGCTGTAAAAGAGGCTGCTCGTCGTGATACTATTTTGCGTTTCGCTCAGTATGGTATCTCTACTCCTCAAGAGGATATTTTGAACTCTTATGTTGATGAGGCTCTAAAACAAAAAGGTGCTGCCGAGCAGTTTTATCAGCAAGCTGTAGAGCAGAGAGTAATAGAGACAATTAAGGAAAAGGCTACTATTACAGAGAACGAAGTAACTGTCGAGGAGTTCAATAAACTTTTTGAAACAAAGTAAAATTGATTAGTATAAATAAGAAAAGACGGCCTTGATTGTAAAAAGTCAGGTCGTCTTTTGTAATTCACTGTTATTATATCTATGAGGATAAATTTAAGAAATATCAATCTGAAAGCCTATCATGGCGTTTATGAGATAGAGAAAAAAGAGGGAAATGATTTTGTGGTCAATATATCTTTTGATGCAGATTTAAATAGAGCTTCTATGTCTGACAATCTAAAAGATACCATCAATTATGAGCGTATTTATGCTATCGTAAGAGATGATATGAGTCTCGTTTCTGACCTATTGGAGAATGTGGTAAGTCGTATTGCAGATAATATACTACTCGAATTTCCGCAGATAGAATTGCTTAGAGTATCACTAAGCAAACCTAATCCATTCCGCGACGGTGTAGTCGAAGCGGTGGAGGTAGTAGAAGAGCGTAAAAATATCGGAAATGCAAGTATTGCTATCTTATAAAAAGACTATTTTTTATATTGATTGGATTTTGTTTTGACTCAACAAATGTAACCGAAAAGGGCTGACTTTGCAAATTTAGTCAGCCCTAATTTTTTATACAATAAACTCTATCTTAGTATTATTAAGAAGGTTTTTGAGGTGATTCTTCATAATCTTTGTAGGACTTTTGAGTATATCCTCTGTCTCTTTTATTATTTCTTTAGTCTCTTTTTTTATAGATCGTCTTTATGATTTATATATGCTACTATTATTGCTATTTGTTTCGGCTAAATCAACTTTATCTAGATAACGCATTGTGTTTATTATATGTCAATAAGATGTGCGTCATGAAAAATGTACGCTTCTTACTTTATTTTATCACAGGCATTTTTTTTGTTTAGTTTTTAATGATTTATTTATTGTGCAAAGCTAATAAAAAAAGAGTAATGTGGAATTATGTTTCTCAAATATATGGGCTACAAAACGACGAGTATTAAATAATGAGTATATATGAGTAACAGTGGTTTATGAGGAGTGTGAGAGAAACGAAAAATACAATAACTTTATTTTTGATTTAATGTTGCTTTATCTTTTTGATGGGAAGTGGAAAGATAAATTTTAGATGAGTTTATATAGGCTCTAAAATGTTTAACCACAAAATAAAATACTGTATAAAACCTTAAAATACACGGTGATTGAGACCATTCGGTATTGTGTAGATATAATCCAAAAACAAAAGGCAAAAACGAATAAAAGGCTCTAATGAAAATGTTTCTTTTGTTTATTTTTTACTACCTTTGCTGTAAAATAAAAAGTATAAAGAATATGATAGATAGACACAGTTTTTTAGATAGACGCAACGCGTTGCGTAGGCTTATGGCAGAGGAAGGCGGTATTATACTGCTGCCATCCAATAACGAAGCACCTATGAACTACCCTTCAAATGTATATCGCTATCGCCAAGATAGTACATTCCGTTATTTTTTTTCTGCTTGCCGTGATGGCTTCTACGGCGTAATAGATATAGATGAGTGTCGCGACACGCTATACGGAGACGATTTTTCTATGGACGATATTATTTGGATGGGCGACCAACCTACTGTCCATACTCTCGCTTTAGAGGCTGGAGTAGAGAATACTTCACCATTGTCTTCGCTTGCTGAGTGTATAAGCAAGGCTCGTCAGTCAGGGCGTAAGGTTCATTTCTTGCCACCATATCGACACGATCTACAGATAGAACTTAGCCGACTGTTAGGAATTACTATAGATGAGATGAAATCTAATATCTCTATTCCTCTAGTAAAGGCTGTGGTAGAACTTCGTCTGATAAAGAGCCAAGATGAGTTGGCGGAGATAGATAAGATATGTAATACAGGAGTATTGATGCACCAGACGGTGATGAAGAATGCTAAAATAGGCGTTTCTGAACAGTATTTAGCTGGATTGGCAGAAGGTGTGGCTATCTCGTATGGTAGAGGCGTTTCATTCCCTATTATTTTGTCGCAAGACGGACAGACGCTTCACAATCCTTTCCACGAGGGAACTCTCGAGGAGGGTAGGTTACTTTTGGTAGATATGGGAGCGGAGTCTTCTACTGGATATTGTTCTGACTATACTCGCACACTTCCTGTTGGCGGAAAGTTTACTCAGAAACAACGCGAGATATATGAAATAGTCCTTAAAGCCAATATGGATTCAATAGCCAAAGCGCGTCCCGGGGTAAAGTGGCAAGATGTTCATTTTGCTGCCTGCCAGACTTTAGCAGAAGGACTTATATCGCTTGGTCTTATGAAAGGCTCGGCGGAAGAGGCTGTTGGTAAAGGTGCTACTTCTTTGTTTATGCCTCACGGATTAGGTCACGCTATGGGAATGGATGTGCATGATATGGAGGGACTTGGTGAAAACTTTGTAGGATATAACGATGATGTACAGCGTAGCCAGATATTCGGACATAAATCCCTTAGGTTTGGTAAGCATACTCAGGTAGGTAATGTATTGACAGTAGAGCCGGGTATATACTTTATTCCTGCCTTGATAGAGCAGTGGAAAAGAGATAAAAAGTTTGAAGAGCATATCTGCTATGAGAAACTTTCAGATTATTATAAATTTGGCGGTATTCGTATAGAAGATGATATTGTAATTACCGAAGATGGTTGTCGTGTGCTTGGCAATCCTTTACAAAAGAGTGTGGCAGAGATAGAGGAGTTTATGCGTGGATAAAAAATTAAGTTTTGGTCTCTCAAACAAATGAATTTTCAAAAAAAAAATAAGCCAATCAGACTATTGCAAACTGTATGCGTGGTTTGCTTGGCTTTTTTCTTTTGCCAATCGTGTGTGGAGGAGTCTTTTATCCATAGTAGCGATGCAAAACTCGATTTTTCTACTGATACAGTATGCTTTGATACTGTATTTGCTACAATTCCTACCGTTACTTTAGAGTTTCGTGTTTATAATAAAAATAGTAAAGCAGTTGTAGTAGATAGGATATGGTTAAAAGGAGGCGAGCAGTCTCTATTTCGTTTCAATGTAGATGGCTATTCGGCTAAAACAAACGAACTAAAAGACCTTACGATAAGTGCAGGCGATAGTATGTTTGTTTTTATAGAGACTACACTAAAAGAGAGTGGTGAAGCTAATCCCGTATATACAGTAGACGAACTAATGTTTGAATCTAATGGCAATACTCAGGCGATAACGCTTGAGGCTTACGGACAAGATGCTGTGATACTTAAAGGATATTCTTTGCGTGATAATGAGACTTTTACTGCAGAAAAGCCATATCTGATATTTGACTTTTTGCATATTCCTCGAGGAAAAACGCTTACTGTAGAGGCAGGGGCAAAGTTGTATTTTCATAAAAGCAAAAGTAAGATGCTTGCTACACAGTCTGGGCAGGTGCAACTAGATAATACAAGTATAGTAGTAGAGGGTGATATAAAGTTGCAAGGCACTTATAGCAATCGTATTACGCTGCGTGGAGATAGATTCGACCTCGCATACACCAATGTGCTATACTCATATATGCCTTCTCAGTGGGGCGGTATATATCTTTTAGGCGAAAATGGGCATAACGAGATAGTGTGTGCAGACATTGTTGGAGCAGAAAATGCTTTGCAGTTGTTCGGCGGAGCGAGCCTGAAGATACCTTTGGAGTTGAGTAATTCTACTATTCATTGTTCAGGAGGATATGGGATTTACGCCTTATATGGTAAGATGAAGATATGGAATACAGAGATTTCAAACTGTGGAAAGTCCTGTATTCTACAGATGGGAGGAGATATGCAACTTACACATTCTACTTTAGCTAACTATCTGCCAGCGTATCTCAACGGAGGACAAGCCCGAAAGGAGCCTGCACTAAATATCGTGAGTTATATGGAGGCAAATGAAAATATAGTGGCTTATCCTATTGGTTCTGCTGTGGTAGAAAATTCTATAATATTCGGCAATCAACAAATCGAACTTGGATTAAGAGATACTACGCTTGGCATACCTTTTAACATCTTTATTAGCGATTGTCTTATAAAATCGAAGCCTATAGAGAGAGCCGAACTACTAAATATTCTTTGGAGCAAAGATGGCGTAAATGATGTTTTTGTACAGCCATCGTCTGATTTTGACAATATAGATGAGAGTGGATATTTTGATTTTAGCCTTTCAGAAGGCTCTATGGCAATTGGTAAGGCAAATAGAAAAGTATCAGAACTTTATCCACAAGACATATTAGGACGCAATAGGTTAAAAGACGTTCATCCAGATTTGGGAGCATACGAAAAGTAAAGCTTATTATTGTATTGATAAAAACAAAAAACGCTATCTTTTTAGATAGCGTTTTTCTTTGAGTGGTGCCTCCAAGAATCGAACTAGGGACACACGGATTTTCAGTCCGTTGCTCTACCAACTGAGCTAAGGCACCAATCTCTTGGTTTTGGAATGCAAAGGTAATACTTTTTTTTTAATTGACAATAGAAAAAGCATTTTTTTTGTTGATTTTTTGCCAAATCCTATTCTTTCTGCTCTTTTGTTATGTTTTCTGTAGATTTTATAGTGTCTACATCTGCTGTATTAGATTTTTCTTCCTTCTGTTTTTGCTTTTTCTTGCGGCGAAATAGGTCTTTGATAGAGTTGAAGTTTTCTCTATAGACAAGTCCTACGCCTTGAGTATAAGGAGCGTCTTTGAAGTCTTGGATGCTATTTGTGCGATTATATACTTTAGCAACAAGTTTTCCCGACTGTACAAGTTTGTATTCTATTTCGAAATCTAATATAGCTTGGCTTAATGCACTATTTGTAGCTTGTTGGGTATTGATAGAACCGTTGTCTTCGTTGCGGTAGCCAAGATTGCTGTTTATAACAATACGGTCATTGGGAGAATAGTTGATATTTACACCATATTCGTTATTTTGAGTACCACGAGTTTGGTCTTGGTCGAGCTTTATGTTTATACCGATAGTGAATTTATCGGATAGTTGAGATAACATATTGTTTAACTGACTACCTACAGTCGATGTTACTAAGGCTAATACATCGTTTTGTGTTTGGCTCATTTGGCTGTTTGTCTCTGCTGTAAGGGCGGTGTTAGGATTGTAGAATCTTCCAAAAGCCAAAAGGTATATCATCTGGCGATTTGTCATCTCCTCTGTGGTTAGGATGTTTGCCAAAGCACGGCGTATATTTTCGTCGGAGGAGGGAAGTTCTATGTCAAACTTTATAGTTGGGCGAGTCAGATTACCCGTCAGAAGTAGCACACAATTGACTGGCACATTATTGCTACTATATGATTGGGATAAAACGGACTGGTCAAACAATCCCTTTAGTGAGGCTTTTGTCTGATAAATTGCTTTAAGATCTATTATTGGATTTTGTGGATTTCCGCTCCATAGTAGCGAAGAACCGTCAGAAATGCTAAATTCTCGCTCTATTGCTTGCTGGAAGGTGAAACGATATTTTCCTTCATTTACAGCATAATTGCCGAAAAGTTGTAGGTTTTCGTTCTGAGTATTGTATGCAATACGCATCATTCCAGCACCAGATGCTTGTATTATATCACCGGATGCTTGATTTAGTATCATCTGAAGTTGAGCGTCTGGCGTAACCTCGATATTTAGATTGATATTTATATTTGATGAGGATTCTGTAGGTGTATTTGTTGCAATTATTTGATTTATAGTGTCTTCTGTGGTGCGGAAATGTACAAACTCACTTGAGGTCGCAGATGATTTATTGTCAAGCGGTATGTATATTTTTGTGTTTTTGTTTGTATTTGCCAAGCAAGTGATATTAGTTTCATTTTGTGTGCCTGATATATTGCCTGTGCCAGTAGCAAAGGCTTCGCCATAAAACGAGGCATCTTTTGTCTGCTTCTGGTTGAATACCAACATATTATTTACAGAAAAGTCTATGCGGTAGTTTATATTGTCGAAATGCTTATGAGCAACATATCCATCTACTCTGCCCATATTATTGTATTGGTCAGATATTGCTATGTTTCTAAATAGAATAGAATCTGGTGTCATTCGTATTTTGTCAGCGAAAAAGAAATCTGCTCCAAGAGATCCTACTTGTAGTTTTCCCAACTTCACATCTGCGTCTGCCTCTACAATCACACCTCTTTCTTTTAGATTACCATATACTTTTACCCATCCATCAGCATACCCGTCCACATCGGAGAATATGGTATTGACAAATCGTTTTACGAACTTCAATCTTGTCATCTTTACATCGCCTGCGAGGTATAGAGAGTCTGCCTTCAGGTAGTATCCTCCGTGTAGTTCTGCGTGAGAGTCTATCGCTTTATCGGATATTTTACCTGTAAATAAAATGCTGCTGGAATCTCTATCGAATGAGGCTTCGGCAGAGAAATTGCCCATAGGCGAGTCGTTGAATATCAAGTTTTCAGACTCTATATGAGCCTCAAGCATAGGTTCTTTCATTATGCCGTATGCTGATATATTGCCATCTATAATGCCACCGAATTTTACGGAAGAGTCTTCTGCCATAAACAGTCGTAGGATTTCGCCTATATCTATTTTTTTTAGGCTAACAGTCAGTTTGTCTTCTGGTTTTGAAGAGATTAAGCCTGCAATAGCAAGTCTTTGGTTGTTGCCTTGTATTACGAATTCATCTATATTAAAATGGGCAAAATCTGTAAAAATATGCGACTTTTCAATGTCTAAAAGGTTGTTGTCTACTACTATTTGTGTCGGTAAGATATTTAGATTGAGAGTAAGGCGGTCAGCCGTATCTCGTCCTATTTTTGTGTTTGATAGAAATTCACCTGCATATACGCTTTGTGGATTGAAGTTTTTCCACGCCATAAATAGATTTACAGAGTCTTGTTTGAGGTCTGATTTGAGCAGTATCTTTATAGAGTCTCCCATATTTTGCTTTGTAGTAGAGGCGATGAAATTTACAGACTCTCCGTTTTTATATAGATTGAGATGCGAAGAACTGAATATAGCTTTTCCGTTGGTTAGTTTAGGTATATCTACTGCGATGTTGAACATGCTATTTTTCCCGTTGTAGAAGCCATATAGTGTACTTGTATTTGTGGTAGTCCAGTCTATGTCAAGCATATCGCAAAGAGGTTGTAGCTTATCTACTTCGAAGTAAAAACCTATATTGCTTCTGCGAATATCTTTTTGTAGTTGTTTAGCTTCTTTATGTTCTTGGCTTTGGAGTATCGGAAACGATTCCTTGAATACATCTATCACATCTTGTGGTAGTGTAGCAAATGTATATTTGCCTGAAATATAGCCGTTTATTATGTCTGATTCTATCAGTGTAATAAGCGAATCTCGTTCGCTTTGAGAGTTGATACTTATGTTTTTCAGAAAATATGACCCTTTATTTCGAGTTAATTTTATATCTGATATGCCTATAGAACCGTTTATGTTGTTTATATTTTCTCCTGCAAAATCGGCATTTATTGATAAGTCGAGGCTAAGGTCTGGATACTTTTCTATAAGAGATAGTTTGTGAGGATTAAGGTGAGCAATAGAGGCATCGAAATGGAATATCTTATTTAAGTCGTCATTCAAATCTACCAATCCATGAAACTGCAACTCTCCATTTCTATCATCTATATCCACATTTCCTTCAAATCTTTTGTTTAGAAACTCTCCGTTTAGCGATATATTGTTATAGGTATATTCCTTCAGAGTAAATTGTAGAATATTAGCGTCTATATCGGCGATAAATGGTAGATTCTCACCAAAAGCTAACTTGGCTTTTGCATCAAATACGATATTGCCAAGCTGGCTCTTTGCTCCGAGCATTTTTTTGAGATTCAGTCCTAAAGTCTGTATGTTTCCATTTATGTTTATAGTCTTAAACTTGTCTTGCGATAGCAAATCTACATCAGTGTTTAGAGTGCCTATAGATGACGAAATATCTCCGTTTAGATGTAAGTTGCTTATATGTCCGTAGATAGAACCTTTGTATGAAACTTTTTGGAGATTATGCACCTGCTTAGGTAGTAGAAACGGACGGCGTGTGAGACATGATATTACATCTTGTAATTGTGAAGGATAGGCAAACATATTTGCTATATTTGCGTCTAAATGTATGTTGTCTATCTGTGGTAGTCCTTTTACTCTTAGGTTGCCATAAATACCTATACCCGAGGCATAATTTAGGCTAATGCTCTTCAATGCTATTTCGTCTAAGAATCCTTCGGCTGACATATTTATCGATAGAGTCTCTCGCATACCTTCTATCGGTTTGAATAGCGGAGCGAGGTCTTGTGGTGTGATGGAGGCTGACATACGGTCGAGCCTTGTATATAATTTACCTATATTATTGGTCTCTGAGTATTGTTTAAGATTTATAGAAGCCGTATCTATTGCTATATGAGAGTTAGGGAGCAACAGCGTGAAGTTTTTAGCCTTGAGTAAAGAGTCTTGCTTTTCGAAACTGAAACTAAGATTATTTACACATAATCCTGATTTTTCTTTTAGACTTAGCGTTAAGATGTCGGCTTTGATGAATCGCTGATAAATCTCCTCTATCCTAAAACTTCCATTTATCTCATATAACTCTATGTCAGAAGAGTTAAATGCTTGTTGTACATTATTCTTTTCTCTTTTATCTTTCAGGGAAAATCGGCAATCCTGTAGGGCTATCTCGTCTGCTATTATTTTGAAGCCAAAAGGCTTTTTTTCTTTCTGAGCCTTAAAAAGTTTTGTGAAAAGACTTATGTTTGATTTTCCATTTTCGTCTATGTTTAGCGAAAAATCAGCCTTGTCGATAGTAATTTTTGTTACAACTATCTCTTTGTTTAGTATCTTAGTTGGCTGCAACTTAGCCTCTAACTTATCTACGAAAATCATAGAATTTCCTGCTTCGTCTTCTATGTAGAGTTCGTGGAGCGATATGCTACTTAGTGGCTTTATCCTAAGTTTTCCTACCTCAACTTTGGTCTGCAGCTGCTCCGAAAGCCAATAGGTAGCCTTGCCTACTGCAAAATCTTGTATGGCAGGAATTAGTATCAATACAAATGGCGAAGCAAGCAGTATCAATACTGCTATTAAAACTCTAAAAAGCCATTTGCGAACTGCCATCTTCATACTATTACGCCTTTTTATAAATAAAACTTACAAAGGTACGAGAATTTTTTCAAACTACCTTTTGTGCAAAAAAATAATTATTAGAATAACAGCATCAATTCCTATTTTTTTGTAACTTTGGCAAAATTTTTATCGATATTTAATTCTAAATTTTCAAAAAAATATGTCAGTTACAATATCAACGAAATATCTTGGAGATTATACTACGGAGGCTACATACTTAGAGGCTTCAGCAAAGATAGTAACAAGTGCTAAATCTATATACGACGGGGGTGAGCCTACTCATTTTTCTCCGACCGATTTGTTTGTCTCATCTCTTACTAGTTGTATACTTACTATAATGGGTATTACAGCCAAGACACGCGGGTTCGATATAGACGGAGCGGAGGCTACTACCATAAAGCATATGGGAAAAGACCCTCGTAGAGTATCGCAGATAGATATAGAAATAAGGCTACCTCGACAATATACAGATACGCAGAAAAAGTTTTTAGAGGCAGCGGCTCGTGCTTGTCCTGTAGGTAGAAGTATTCACCCCGATATTATAGAAAATATCAAGTTTGTTTATCCAGAATAATTTTTTTGATAGATGAAAGTTGGAGATAGGGTAAGGTTTTTAAACTCTGTAGGCGGAGGTATAGTAACTAAGATAGGCGAGAAGGGGATTGTGCAGGTAATGGAAGACGATGGCTTCGAGGTGCCTATGCTGGCTGTGGATTTGGTGGTAGTGCCTGCTACAAATGAGATGAATTTTGCAGTAAAAGAGGAAGAGAAGGTAATTCCGAAGGCTGTATCTACAGTCGATACAAAGCCTGACTATGTGTTTGATGAGGCGGAGGAGACTATCGAAGGAGAGCAAATAAGCCTCTACCTCGCATTTCTTCCTAAGCAGATAAAGAGTCTACAGACCTCGGCTATGGATTTGTATATTGTCAATGATAGTAACTATTATGTTCAGTATCAGTTGCTTTTAGGTAGAGACGAGGTAGATTCATTGCAAGCAGATTTTATAGAGCCACAAACTAAAATTTTAGTGTGCGATATAGAAAAAGAAGAGGTAAATGATTTTGAATTTATTCATTTTCAGGGATTTGCTTTTAAAAAAGGAAAAAGTTTCTCTTATAAAAAGACCGTTGATTGTAGTCTGCGAATCAATCCCGTAGATTTCTATAAGTTGCATAGATTTACGGATAATGATTTTTTCGAAGAAAAGGCTATGGTATTGGCTATGTTGGAGTACGACAATCTGCCTATTACTCAGGCTATTGATACTGAAAAGATAAAGCAAGCAATGCTACAGAAGCAACCGCAGAGTACTAAAAAAGAGTTTGCTAAGCCTAAAAAGAACGAACCAATAGAAATAGACCTGCACATCGAAGAGTTGGTAGATAGTACGATGAATATGAGTAACTTCGATATGCTTACTACTCAGATGAATAAGTTTCGTCGAGTAATGAATGATTACCAGAAAGTCAAAGGACAAAGAATTGTCTTTATCCATGGAAAGGGCGATGGTGTACTTAGAAAAGAGATTATATCAGTGTTGAATAAAGAGTATAAAAAAGCATCTTTCCAAGACGCATCGTTTCAGAAATATGGCTTTGGCGCTACAATGGTTATAATTCATTGATAATTTATCAAGAATACAATAAAAAAGGCTTGATAAAGAAAATCAAGCCTTTTTATTGTATCATATATAAAACTCTTATCTTATTTTATCATAAGTTTTAGTGTCTCTGCAGATTTACCATTTTTGTATGTAAGATATATAAAATATACTCCTTGTGGCAGGTAGTTCATATCATATTGAGAGGCTGCCTCTAGGCTTTCTATTAATATACCTTGTGCGTTATATACATCTATTTTATTGAGTATAGCCTTGCCATTATCTACAAATACTTTATTGCCTTTTATTAACACACCACTATTTTCTACAATGTAGGTATCTGTTTCTATTATTTCGCCTGTTGATGGATAATGTATTGTTTGTTCAAATGCGTATATGCTACCATCTGGTGCCGTACAACTCCAAATTCTCACTATTTCTATACTATCGCCTATAGTTTTAGGTTGTGATTCCTCGAATATTACATTTATTTGTTGTCCATTTGTAGTAGTAGCTGTAACATCTGCTGTATCTGGCATAAAGTTTTGTGATTCTATGGCTATGAATGGTTCGGGTAATCCTTGAAAATTAATCTTTGTAGCTGCCTCTGTAATAAGAAACCCACCTCCCCATTGTAAATCATATAAATCAGCATAGTTTGATGTTGGGTTGCCTTGTGAATTAGTTGCTGGAAAGTGTGGCGAAAGAGCAAAAGATAATCCGTTAATTACTTCTATTTTTATTACACAAGGCCGAACTGGTTGGTCAAAAAGCCCGCTATGCTGTTCGAAAATTTGGTTTGGAAGTATTATTCTACAATATCCATTATTATCTACATTGTTTTTTAGTACATATTTGAATGTATCCCCTAAGTCGTCGGATAAGAGGATTCTTACTTTGCTATCTTGGGCAAATATGTTTTGGTCTACACTCCAACGAAGGTCAATACACTGATTTTTACCGAAACTATGGTTTGGGACGCTGTCCCAATTTGGTGAGGTAATAACGAAAGGTGTTCCCGCTTCTATATTAATATTTTTTTCAACCACATCATACAAAGGAGCTTTGTTGCTTGCCAAAGAGCCGTCGGAAGCACTCAACCAAAATTTATATACGCCTTGAGCAGAAGGATATTCGTCAGTGTAATATATTAATAGTCCATTCCTATTGAATTCTGGTAAAAATGTAACTGTTGGAGATGTAGATGACTTATGTGCTATAAATTTTGATTTAAAGTATGCATCCATTTGATGAACCATATAGTTAATATAGTCGTTGTCTGTGTCTGTTGCTGGAACAGTGACTTGGAAATACGACCCTTGGGGGACTCTCATTGTTTTTGCTAACTCGCTTTCATTGATAATAGGAACTTGGCTCGTAGTAGTCACACCGTATGTATAGTTTGCGTCTGCTTGTGCCGTGCCATATAGTTGTGTGCGTGCTGTATCAATATAGTATGGAGTGTTTTTTATCCTATTATTTATTTCATTTATACTGTTTAAGTGGAAAAAATTCATATCGCCACCGTAGCCCATCATACTTCGTCCATTACCTGGTTCTACTTTTTTAGAACTACTACTGCCATCATTGTTGTGGGTATGATAAGCACCAAATAAATGTCCTAACTCATGTCCAACTATATTTGCTTGTTTTACTGTCACTACAGCATTCCCTTTTGATGATTTTTTATAGACACCTGCCAAATCTGCCATACCTGTAACATCGTCATACATAGAATTAGCAAGCCATATTCCAGCATCGTAACTATTTTCATCTATCAATTTATTTATTTCTTGTGTGCCTGCATAGACTATTTCTGACAGATATGTGGTATTTTTGAAAGGCGATTGGTATTCTTGTGTTATAATAAGATTATTGTTTTTAATAACTTCAAATTTTATTCCTAATGCTGGGGCATATATGTTATTTATAAATGTCTCTATTTCTGACCAAAACTCATATACAGAAGTCATATTTCCATAAAAATCATTGATATACATTCTGTTGTCGACTGGAATTGCCAATCGATATGTGCGAAATATTCCGTCTGTTTCAATTTTGCTAATTGTATTTTCTCCTGCTTTTTGTAATTTATGGCTTTCGGCTATGTGCTGTGGGGTAATTATGGTACCACAACACTTTAGTTTATCTTGTGCATTTATAGTAGCAGTTGCTATCAATAGAAAAAATAAAATATACAAATGCTTTTTCATTGTCATTAAATTGCTTTTTGTTAATAAATAAATTGATATTTCATATTATAGAAATAACTATCCTTTGATAGAAGATCTTTTTCTTTCTGTTTCGTCGAGTATGATTTTTCTAATACGCATACTTTTCGGCGTAACTTCGAGGTATTCGTCTGCCTTGATATATTCCAATGCCTCCTCCAAAGAGAAGATTACGGGCGGTATGAGCCTTACCTTATCGTCCGAGCCTGATGCACGCATATTAGTTAGTTTTTTCGACTTTGTAACATTTACTACCAAATCTCCTTCCTTTGAATGTTCGCCTACTACCTGCCCAGCATATACATCTTCTTGAGGAAATATGAAAAAACGACCTCTATCCTGTAGTTTGTCTATTGCGTATGCAAAAGCCGTTCCGCTCTCCATAGCAATGATAGAACCGTTATTTCGTCTCTCTATTTCTCCTTTCCAAGGGGCATATTCGTGGAATCGATGAGCTATTACCGCCTCTCCTGCCGAGAGAGTAAGGAGAGTATTTCTCAATCCTATAATGCCTCGCGAAGGAATTAAAAACTCTAAATATATACGGTCTTTTTTTGTTTCCATAGACATCAAGTCGCCTTTTCTTCGAGTAACTATATCGATAATTTTGCTGGAATACTCCTCTGGAACATTGACAGTAAGTTGCTCTACTGGTTCGCACAAGACTCCGTCTATCTCTTTGCGAATTACCTGAGGTTGCCCTACCTGTAGTTCGTATCCCTCTCTTCGCATAGTTTCGATTAGGATAGATAGGTGTAGCACTCCGCGACCTGATACTTTCCAAGAGTCAGCTGTGGCAGACTCCTCTACTCTTAGAGCCAAGTTTTTGTCAAGTTCTCTCATAAGCCTATCGTGTATATGGCGTGAGGTAACGAACTTTCCCTCTTTTCCGAAAAACGGAGAGTCGTTGTTTGTAAAAGTCATAGACATAGTAGGTTCGTCTATGGATATTGGTGGCAGAGGCTCTGGGTTTTCTATATTGGTAAGCGTATCGCCTATTTCGAATCCCTCTATGCCTACTATGGCACAAATATCTCCAGAGCTTACACTTTCTACTTGAGTTTTTCCCAGTCCAGAAAAGGTATTCAGCTGTTTTATCCTCTGTTTTATCTTTTCTCCTGTGCGTTTGCAAAGCATTACTTCTTGTCCGTCGCGGAATGTTCCGCGGTGAATCTTTCCTACAGCAATTCTGCCCACATAGGAAGAGTAGTCAAGCGAGGTGATAAGCATTTGTGGCGACCCCTCGATAAAGTCTGGAGCAGGAATGTGTTCTATGATAGCATCGAGTAATGAAGTTATATTATCTGTAGGCTTTTCCCAGTCGTCAGACATCCAATTGTTTTTTGCCGAACCGTAGATGGTAGGAAAGTCTAATTGTTCTTCTGTAGCATCGAGGTTAAACATAAGTTCGAATACTGCCTCTTGTACTTCGTCTGGGTGGCAATTTGGTTTGTCTACTTTGTTTACCACCACTATTGGTTTAAGTCCTATTTCGAGGGCTTTTTGTAGTACAAATCTTGTCTGTGGCATAGGTCCTTCGAATGCATCTACGAGCAGTAAGCAACCATCGGCCATATTTAGTACTCGCTCTACTTCTCCACCGAAGTCGGAGTGTCCTGGAGTATCTATTATGTTTATTTTGTGTCCTTTATAGTCGATAGATACATTTTTAGAGAGAATGGTAATGCCTCTTTCTCGTTCGAGGTCATTATTGTCGAGTATTAGTTCGCCTGTCTCTTGGTTTTCTCTAAAAAGTTTGCCTGCAAGTAGCATTTTGTCTACCAAAGTGGTTTTTCCGTGGTCTACATGGGCTATTATCGCTATGTTTCTTATATTATTCATCTTCTGAATCTGAAAAAGTCTATTATTTTTATACAAACTGCAAAGTTACGAAAAAAAAGACAAAGCATTTTTTAGATGAAAAAAATATAGGTTACAGTAAATAAATCTCTTGCGTGTGTTGAAAAAACGATAAAAAATATCAAGGTTTTTCATTTTGTCAAAAAAAAATAGTACCTTTGCCCCATATCTTTCGATGTAGAAAGTATTTACAAATAATTAATAAATCACATTTAAACAGTTTTTTTTATGAAGAAAAATGTAATCATTATCGGTGCGGCGGGTAGAGATTTTCATAATTTCAATACCTTTTTTCGCGGAAACAAAGACTACAATGTAGTGGCTTTTACTGCTAACCAAATTCCTGATATTGACGGCAGAAAGTATCCAAAAGAGTTAGCTGGAGAGGAGTATCCTGCGGGTATTCCAATTGTAGCAGAAGAGGAACTTCCTACGCTTATCAAAAAGCATAAGGTTGATGTATGTGTTTTCGCTTACTCTGATGTGCCTTATAACCGTGTAATGAATGTAAGTGCCATAGTTAATGCTGCTGGTGCAGATTTTTGGTTGCTTGGTACGAAAGATACAATGATAAAATCTACAAAACCAGTTATTGCTATTGGTGCTACTCGTACAGGTTGCGGTAAATCTCAGACATCTCGTCGAGTTATTGAACTTTTAGTGGAAATGGGCTTGAAGCCCGTTGCTGTGCGTCATCCAATGCCTTATGGCGATTTGGTAAAGCAAAAAGTACAACGCTTTGCTGAGGTAGGTGACTTGAAAAAACACAAGTGTACTATTGAGGAGATGGAGGAGTATGAGCCACATGTAGTGACTAAGCGAAATGTTATATATGCAGGTGTGGATTACGAGGCTATTCTGCGCGAGGCTGAAAAAGACCCTGATGGCTGTGATGTAATTATCTGGGATGGTGGTAATAACGACTTCCCTTTCTATACTCCAGACCTTACTATCGGTGTGGTAGATCCTCTTCGTCCGGGTGCTGAAGTGTCTTACTATCCTGGAGAGGTTGTGGCTCGCATAGCAGATGTTATCTGTATAAATAAGATTGACTCAGCTTCGCTTGAAGATATCAATACTGTTAGAAAAAATATTGCTAAAATAAATCCGAATGCTATTGTTGTAGATGCAGCATCTTACCTTACAGTAGATAAACCAGAACTTATCCGCAATAAACGAGTATTGGTAGTAGAGGACGGTCCTACATTGACTCACGGAGAGATGAAGATAGGCGCAGGTACTGTAGCAGCACAGAAATATGGTGCGGCAGAGCTTATCGACCCTCGCCCATACGCTGTAGGTAAAATTGCAGATACTTTTGTGAAATATCCAGAGATAGGTGTGCTTTTACCAGCAATGGGTTATGGCGACAAACAAATTAAAGACCTTGAAAAGACTATTGCTAACACTCCTTGTGATGCTGTCGTAATCGGTACTCCAATAGACCTTGGTAGAGTTATCAAGATAAAACAACCAACTGTAAAAATAGGATATGAACTACAAGAGATTGGCTATCCTAATTTGAAAGATATTTTGGTTGATTTCTGTAAAAAGCACAAGCTTAAAATCAAAAAATAAATTTTAAAATTTTAATCAGTTCATGAACATTCCAAGTAATTTAAAGTACACAAAAGACCACGAATGGATTCGTGTAGAGGGCGAAAACGCTTTTATTGGTATTACTGACTTCGCACAAAGCGAGCTCGGCGAAATTGTAATCGTAGATATTACTACTCAGGGCGAATGCCTTGACAAAGAGGCTGTTTTTGGTTCTATCGAGGCAGTTAAGACTGTTTCTGACTTGTTTATGCCAGTATCTGGCGAAGTGTTGGAGGTAAACGCAGACCTTGAAGACCACCCAGAACTTGTAAATGAAGACCCATACGGAAAGGGTTGGATGGTAAAAATCAAGATGTGCGAACTCTCTGAGTTAGACGAACTTCTTGATGCAGAGGCATATAAAGGAATCATCGAGTAAAATTCGTAGTACTTTTTAGTACAAATTGCAAAAAAGGCAGACTATTCTAATAAATAGAAAGGTCTGCCTTTGGTTTTTTATTGATGATTATCTTCGTCTCTTAGAAAAAAATAGTTTTACTTTTTCTGCACACTCTTCATCTAATAGTCCATGCTCAACAACGGTTTTGGGATGGAGTATTGCTGAGGAAAAACGATTAAAACCTCGCTTGTCGTCTTTGGCTCCAAATACTATCCGTCCTATCTGTGACCAAGCTAACGCTCCTGCACACATCGGACAAGGTTCGAGGGTAACATACAGAGTGCACTCTTTCAGATACTTTCCGCCCAATAGTTCTGAAGCTGAGGTGATAGCCAGCATTTCAGCGTGGGCAGTCACATCGCCTAATAGTTCAGTTTGGTTATGCGTACGAGCTATAATTCGCCCATCTTTTGAGACCAATACTGCACCAACAGGAACTTCTCCTGCTAAGGAAGCTCGCTCGGCTTCTTGCAGTGCTATACGCATAAAATATTCGTCTGTCATTTCGCTATTACGCAGTAGTAATTCTTTTTGCCTTTTTGAAATAGTAGGTATTTCCCTCCTAAAAGTCTGTCTGACATAATAGGCTGGTCTATGCTTGTGAGTTTTTCTTTGTTGAGGCTTAATCCATTTGCCTGAATAGTCTTCCTTGCTTCGCCTTTTGAAGGGAAAATGCTTGTTAGTTCGGCTAAAAGATTGAGCGGTAGAACTCCATTTTCAAAAATCGTTTTGTCTACATCAAACTGTGGTACTCCATCTAAAGCCGCCATAAGAGTTTCTTCGTCAGCAGATTGTAGTTTTTCTGTAGTAGCATTGCCGAAAAGTATTTCGGTAGCGTCTTGCGCTCTATGCAAATCTTCTTTAGAATGAACCATTGCAGTAACTTCTTCTGCCAATCGTTTTTGAAGAAGTCGTTTGTGGGGTGCTTCTTTGTGTGTGGCAATTAGTGAGGTGATTTCTGTTTGGTTTAATTCGGTGAATATCTTGATATAGCGTTCGGCATCATCGTCTGATGTGTTGAGCCAGAATTGATAGAATTTGTATGGCGAAGTGTATTCTCTCGAAAGCCAGATGTTTCCGCTCTCTGTTTTGCCAAACTTTGTGCCATCAGCTTTAGTTACCAAAGGGCAAGTAATAGCGTAAGCATCGCCACCATCCTTTCGGCGAATAAGTTCTGTTCCTGTAGTGATATTACCCCATTGGTCTGAGCCTCCGAGTTGCAAGCGACAGTTCTTAGTCCTATAAAGATGAAGGAAGTCGTAGCCCTGAAGTAATTGATATGTGAATTCGGTAAAAGACATTCCGTTTTGGTTTTCTCCGTTGAGGCGTTTTTTTACGGAGTCTTTTGCCATCATATAGTTTACAGTGATGTGCTTGCCTATATCGCGAGTGAATTCGAGGAATGACATATCTTTCATCCAGTCGTAGTTATTTACCATTTCGGCTGCATTCGGTGCTTTGGAGTCGAAGTCGAGAAATTTAGAGACTTGTTTTTTTATTGCCTCTTGGTTGTGGCGTAGAGTAGCTTCGTCGAGTAGGTTGCGTTCGTCTGATTTGCCGGATGGGTCTCCTATCATACCTGTAGCTCCTCCTATCAATAGTATTGGTTTGTGCCCACATCTTTGAAAATGTTTTAGCATCATTATGCCGCAAAGGTGTCCGATATGCAGAGAGTCGGCCGTAGGGTCTGTACCTAAATATGCGGTAGTAAGGTTTTTTTGCAGAAACTCTTCAGTCTCTGGCATTATGTTGTGTAGCATTCCTCGCCACTTAAGTTCTTCTACAAAATTCATATATTATTCTGTATTTCTGAAAAATGAATTGCAAAGGTACAATTTTTTTGACGGTTTGTTTTGCCTTTTGGTGGTTAGTTTTATATAAAATAGCCTGATAGTTTGGTAAAAAATAGTAACTTTGCTGAAATAAAACAACTGCTACAGTAGATGTATTTAAGCCAAATCAGTGTGTTAAACTATAGAAATATCGAAGAGTGTGAACTTCGTTTTTCTAAAAAAATAAATCTCTTTTGGGGGAGAAATGGCGTTGGTAAGACAAATTTGATAGATGTCGTCTATTATTTGAGTTTTACTAAAAGCCATTTGAATAGCCTTGATACCCAATTGATAAGGCACGGAGAGGATTTTTTTATGCTGAAAGGAGTCTTTCAAAACTCAAATGAAGATTCTTTGGATACTGTAACTGTGGCAGTAAAACCTCGCAGAAAAAAGCAGTTCTTATTAAACAAAAAGGAGTATGACAGGCTTTCGGAGCACATTGGACATTTGCCTTTGGTGTTGGTTTCGCCTGCTGATATGTCATTGATAGGCGAGGGAAGCGACGAGAGAAGAAGGTTTTTAGATGTTATAATTTCTCAATATAGCAAGGAGTACTTACAGTGTCTGATGGAGTATAATGTTGCTCTAAAATCGAGGAATCTTTTGCTAAAAAAGCCTGAAGCTATAGATCCTACAATGCTGGAGATTATAGACTCTAAATTGGTGAAAAAAAGCCAGATTATTTACGCTATGCGTAATGAATTTATAGAGCGATTTATACCCGTGTTCAAGGAGTTTTATGCTCGTATATCAGACTCTCGCGAGTGTGTGGATTTGCGATATTGTTCGCATTTATCAGATAGCGATATGGAAAGCCTACTTCGTCAAAATTTTGACAAGGATAAAATCTTGGGTTATACTACAAAAGGGATACATAAAGATGAGTTAGAGATGTCAATTGACGGTTTTCCTATAAAACGCACTGGCTCTCAAGGGCAAAATAAGACCTATGTAGTCTCGATGAAGTTAGCACAACTTAAATTTCTCAAAGAGATTACCTCGAAGACTCCCATATTGCTGCTTGATGATATTTTTGATAAGCTCGATTCGGAGAGGGTGGCACGCATTATACGGGAAATATCTACTGAAGAGTTTGGGCAGATTTTTATTACAGATACTAACCGAGAGCATCTCGATGACTTGATACAGAAAAACTCTTCTGACTATGCTTTTTTTGCTGTGGAAAATGGTAAAATTGTAAATTCATAGATTTGTTTTTGCTAAAAAATGAGAAATATATTCGTTATAATATGTCTGCTTATAAGTGTGTCTATTTCTGCACAGCGGTTTGAAAATAGGATTTATTCGCCTAAAATTAAGACTTTGCAGATTTATAACTCTAAGAAAACTACATCTTTCCCATCCATAGAACTTGGTTCTGAAGAACGACTCGTAATATCATTTGACGAAATGGAGTATTCGCAACAGGTGTTTTTTTATAAAATTATTCATTGTGATAGACATTTTAGAAAATCGCAATTGTCGGAGATGGAGTACTATGATGGTTTTACTGAGAATCAAATATATGATATATGGCTTTCGGAAAATACACTTACAAATTATACTCACTATCAGTTTGAACTGTCAAGCGAAGGATTTAAGGTTTCTGGCAATTATGCCCTGCTGATAGCCAAAGACCAAGACTTCTCATCGCCCGTAGCCGTTGCTTTATTCTATGTTTCGGAGTCTATGGTAGATATTTATGCTAATGTGTCAGGACTTTCTCAAAAAGGTTTTTCTACGAAGTATCAGCAGGTAGATGTAGAAGTAGATAACTCTAAAATCGCTGTGCAAAACCCTATGGCAGACCTTAATCTATGTGTTATTCAAAATCGTAGGGAGGATAATATGGTATGCGACCTCAAACCCTCCTTTCCTGCTACATACAAACAGCAGTATTCTAATATGAAAGAATTGTCTTTTGAGGGAGGTAATGAATACCGTTTCGTGGATTTTGCAGACGAGTATTCATACAGTGGTCAGATAGATAGGATTGATATAAAGTCAGAGTACTATAGTGTGTTTACTATCGCTGCAGAGCCCCGAAATATGATGTTTGAGCCAACGGGATATGGCAATGCTTTGGGGCGATTTATTGTCAATCGGAAGCGATATCCTGTGAGTGATTATATGGCTGACTATATGTGGGTCAATTTCATATTGCCTGCCGATTTAGATTATATGCAATATGATATTTATATTCTTGGCGATATGTTTTCTAATCGTTTAGACGAAGATTCTAAAATGGAGTATTTGCAGGAAGAAAATATATATTATAAATCAGCTTTCTTAAAACAGGGCGGATACAGTTATCTTTATGCATTTGTGCCTAAAACCAATTTTGTTAAGCAAGCTAATTTATCTCAATTTGAGGGTAGTTATTGGCAGACAGACAACGAATATACCATATTGATGTATTATACGCCTTGGGGAAGCCGATACGATAGGCTTGTAGGAGTAAAAACTGTAAAATAATTTGAACCAATGATAGAGTTTTTGATACAATATCCATATATTTCTACTATACTGACATTTCTTATAGGAGCATTACTAATGCCTTCTATAGTAAAATTCGCAAAAAGACATAATCTTGTAGTCCGTCCAAATAAACGGACATCGCACACTGGTAGTGTTCCTAATATCGGTGGAGCAAATATATTTCTGTCGCTACTTGTAATTTTTATAGGATTGCTCGCTACAAATAGTATAAGTATATCTTTTTTTGTAGGTTTTTGTGTCGTATTTATTATTGGTTTTGTAGATGATAGGTTGGTGCTATCTGCTTATTGGAAGCTGCTTGGAGAGACGCTCGGTGCTTTTTGTATCATATATTTTGCCGATGTTCGAATAGATTCTCTTCACGGACTTTTTGGGTTGTATGAATTACCTCTTTGGGCGAGTTATATTATTTCGTATTTTGTATATGTATTGATTATAAATGCTTTGAATTTAGTAGATGGAGTAGATGGATTAGCCTCAAGTCTTGCTATAATATACAGTCTGTTTTTCGGATTGTGGTTTTTATTGGTCGGCGAGAATTATTTGGCGATGATTTGCTTTGCTTCGGTAGGTGTTTTGCTTATATTTTTTATCTATAATGTATTCGGAGGTATTGATAAAAAGATATTTATGGGCGATTCTGGCTCGCTTACTATAGGATATTTGATATCATTTATTGTCTTTTCGTTTATTCAAAAATCAAGCAATATGCCCGCAGATGCTTGGATGAATTTTCCATATTCGCCGGCTACTGCTATAATAGTATTATTTGTTCCGATATTTGATGTTTTTCGTGTGTCGCTTACGAGGTTGAAAAAGGGCAAGTCGATATTTGAGGCCGACCGCAATCATATTCATCATCTTCTGCTTCGTCTCGGATTATCTCATAGAGGTGTTACTTTTATATTAGATGTGGCTACTCTGTTTTTTATCGCTTTAGCTATACTGCTTAAGGATTATAATTTTTGGGTGCAAGTGCCTATAGTTTTGCTAATTAGTTGTCTATTGATTTTGATAATATGGCAACTTATCAATAACCAAGAACATAAAAATGAAAAGATTTGAAATTTTAGCCATATTTTTGGCAATAGTTTTTACACAATGTATTTATTCTCAAAAAAATAACGATATGAATTACAATAAACTAACACCACAGGAAGAGGCAGTTTTGCTTCATAAAGCCACAGAGCGACCATTTACGGGAGAGTATTGGCGGGAGACGCGTGAGGGCGAGTATGTCTGTCGTCGCTGTAATGCTCTTCTTTATAAGTCTGAAGATAAGTTTGAGTCTCATTGCGGTTGGGCTTCGTTTGATGACGAAGTATCTGGTGCTGTAACGCAGTTGCCAGACGCTGATGGGATGCGTACCGAGATAGTGTGTGGCAATTGTGGCGGACATCTTGGACATATATTTTTAGGAGAAGGGTTTACTCCTAAAAATACTCGTCATTGTGTAAACTCTCTATCACTCATATTTCATCCTAAGGCTGATGAAAATATAGATACTGCTTATTTTGCCTCTGGTTGCTTTTGGGGAACAGAGTATTTTTTTCAAAAAGCAAAAGGCGTAAAGTATACAGCAGTGGGTTTTATGGGTGGCTCTATTGACAATCCATCGTACGAAGAGGTTTGCACTGGTACTACTGGGCATATAGAAACTACCGAAGTTATATTCGACAAGCGAGAAACCTCCTACGAGGCATTGGCTAAACTGTTTTTTGAGACACACGATTTTACCCAAACCAATGGACAAGGACCAGATATTGGTAGCCAGTACTTGTCGCGTATTTTCTATGGTAATGAAGAGCAGAAATCTATTGCTGAAAAGTTGGTGTCTATACTTGCTACAAAGGGGTATAAGGTGGCTACAAAGCTTCTCCCATCAGAGCGTTTCTGGCGAGCCGAGAATTATCATCAGCAGTACTACGAACATAAAGGTACAAAACCATATTGTCATACTTATAGGAAAATTTTTTAGACAGTTTATTTGGTAGTGTAGAAAATTTGTATTACCTTTGCAGTCCAAAAGTTTGATGCGGTTGTGGCGTAATTGGTAGCCGCGCTAGACTTAGGATCTAGTGCCGAGAGGCGTGGGGGTTCGAGTCCCTTCAGCCGCACAATGCGAAGGTTTCTTTGTTAGAAATCTTCGTTTTTTATTGGTAAAAAGTAAAAAAAAGAGTTATGAAGCATATATTGTCAGTATTTTTCTTGTGCTTGATGCTATTGGTGTCGTGTGGAAAGAGAGTCAATCCTAAGCCTTACGAGTATTTTCGTATCGACTTGCCAGAACACTCTTATCGCTCTATAGATAGTTTGAGTCGTATATCGTTTGATGTGTCTAGTTTTTCTCGAGTATCGCAGGCTACAGGTGAGAGCGTTTGGGGATATAACATAGACTATCCTAACCTTAATGGACGAATTTATCTTACATATTTGCCTATTGATATAGATTCGTTTGTGGTAGTTACAGAAGATAGTCGCCGACTGGCGTATAAGCATAGCGTAAGGGCAAGTTCTATTGTGGAGAATTACTATGAAAACGACTCTGCTCGTGTCTATGGCGTGATGTTTCATATAGAGGGAAATGCGGCTTCGCCTGTTCAGTTTTTTATTACCGATAGTGTGCGTAATTTTCTTCGTGGTTCGCTATATTTCAATAATATCCCCAACTATGACTCAATACTGCCTGTGGCTAATTATGTGGAGGAAGATATTGCTCGGTTGATAGAGAGCGTTAGGTGGAAAAAACTGTAGGCTTGTTATGTTGTTTTTTATTGCTTGGCGATGTTCAGGCGAGTTGCTTATCGGCAGTTTGTCTATACATCTTTACAGTTTGTTTTTTGCTTTAGGGCTTCTTTCTGGAGGTTTGCTTGTCATTCGCCTAATGGGAAAGCATACATCAAGTCAATCTTATCTGATATATGCATTTTTAGGAATACTTATTGGAGCCAGAGTCGGTCACTGCTTATTTTACGAGCCAAATTATTATTTGAATCACATCAACGAGATTTTTCTTCCTTATAGAACTATATCAGGGCAAAGAGTGTTTGTGGGATTCTCTGGACTCGCATCGCATATTGGCACTTTGGGGCTTATGATTTCTCTATATGTTTTCTCGTTGCGAAATAGAATGAATTATTTCTCTGTTTGCGATGTTTTTGCTGTAGCAACTCCTTTAGTTGGAGGTTTTATTCGTATAGGTAACCTGATGAATTCCGAGATTTTAGGCAAGGCAACTGATATGCCTTGGGCTTTTGTTTTTGAAAATATAGACGCCATACCTCGCCATCCTGCACAATTGTACGAAGCGATATGGTATTTTCTACTGTTTGTAGCTTTGATATTTATTTATAAAAGCAAAAAAACAAAATACTTCAGATACGGGTTCGTTACAGGATTAGGACTGCTCGGAGTATCTGTGTTTAGATTCTTTATAGAGTTTATAAAAGAGCCACAAGAGATGTTTCAAAACCATATGTCTCTCAATATGGGGCAATTGCTAAGCCTACCTTTTGTTATGTTAGGAATAGTGCTGGTGTTTTTTACTTCTCGTAATTATAGAAAGTCAAATCTGAAATTCTTTTCAAAATAAAAAGAGTAACATTAGGCTACTCTTTTTATTCTTTTTGCTATCTTACTACAATTTTATAAGTTTTATTTTGTTGTTTGTTTTTATTGTGTACAATCATAAAATACAGACCTTTTGTAGTAGGATAGTATATGTCCATTTCGCTATATGGATTGATGGTATAGTGACTGATTACAATGCCTGTTGTGGTGATGAAGCTGATATTGAGAGTTTCATTTTGAGTTTTTATTCTATATTTGTCTGCTCCTCCTATCAGCGTTGGAAACTCCGATATGTTAGTTTGATATATAGGTTTTAGCCCACACGAAAAAATAGATATATTGTCAGACACTCTGGTTGGTTTGGCTTGGTATATGGCTGTTGTGTCAAGTATATTTCCTGCTTCTAAATAAATGTAGGATTTGTTTTCGTTATTCAATACAATGCCGTTTTTATACCACTCATAATACGAGAATGTATATCCTCCATTATATCTGTTGTTTAGAAGAGCAAGTACATCATTCCACATCTGTTCTATTATAGTTTTTGAATAAAATACTGGTATATCTATATCCATTGTCTTTTCTGCACATTCAGATTCTTCTGAGCCAAATGTAATTTGAGCGTGGTAATAATCTGGTTTTATGTTTTGCGGTATGTCTATAGATATTTTGTGGTCATCTGGCATTTTATCTTGTTTGTCTATAAATCCAGCTGCTGTAGATTTAGTATCAAACTTGATTTCATAAGTCTCGGGTAGAGTAGCGGTTGTGCTATTGGTAGTTCTAATTACTATTTCAAAAGAAGAAGCGTCGGCACATATTTCTGGGATATCTACTCCATCTATCTCTATTTCGTAAGTTACTTGTAGTTTATATGTTATGGTAGCACACCTGTCGTGTAATATGTATGTGCCGCTTTGAGAGCCTATTGGAAATATAGTATCGTATACTTCTAAGGGTAACTGGTCAGAGCATATTTTTATACTATCTTCCAATTGGTCTGGCTTTACCTTTAGTTCGAGTTGCAATATGCTATCGCACCCACTGGTGGATACTAAAGTATCTCTATATGTTCCACTTTTGTTTATTTGTCTCTCTCCAAACTGGTAGTATTCGCATTCATATATGCTGTCTTTTAGGTTTATGACAAATGTTGGTTTAGATACAAGTGTCAATACTACTATACTATCACATCCAAGTGTGTTAGACAAATTGGCTGTGTAGGTCCCAGCCTCTGAAATTGTCTGCCCATTAAATGTATATGTAGAGTTATCGCAGATGTTATCTGTAATTTTTGTAGTATCAGAAGCATTATTTGATAAAAACAGAGTTATTACAGAGTCACACTCTCCTTCCATATCTATGCGGTGAGTGTATATGCCATCTTCTGTTATATTTCGTCCATAAAAGTCATATGCTCCTCCCTTACAAATAGTAGTGTGAATTTCTCTAGTTTTCTCGGGTAGTTTCCAAAACGAAGTTCCATTTTTGTATATTGAAGTTTGTTGTTGTAGAAAAGCATTAAATGGGCGAATGTCATCTGCTGTATTCATTTGGTTGTCGGCTCCTGCAAATAGTGTCGCAGGATTGAACTGAACGCTTGGTACAGTCAAGTCTTTGTTTATGTTGACTACATTATATCCATATTGATTCCATACATTACGCGCAGGTGCCCACGCAGCTCCACCAGATTTATATATGCGAATACTTCCGCTATATCTATTGTATTCAGGGAAGTCTGTGTCTGCTCCAGAAATTACTATTTCTGCTTGATTGTCATTATCTACATCTGCTACCACTGGATATTCAAATCCTGTACCAGAATGTACGGTGAATGTAGCCTTGTCTATAAAAGAACCGTTTGGGGTGGTATTTAGAATTCTAAGTTGTGTTTCATCTCTATATACCAACTCTCCTATGCCGTCTTGGTTGAAGTCAAATACCGTAATGCCTGTACCACTTGATGGGTCGTTTACTGTTAGCGTATATACTATGTCAAATTGCTGTGTTGTTCTATTTAGTCTGTACGCACTTATACGACTATCAGAGATTTGTACTATCTCTAAATCTGTGGTATTGTCTATATTTGCAACCAAAGGAAGAGAAAGAAAAGCTGAATTATATACATTTATTCTATAGCCTCCATAAGCAATGCTATTCCCAGAGCGAGGATTCCACGCTACTATTTGTAGTCCTCTGAAGTCATTAGCATCATAATATATTATATCAAGCAATCCGTCTTGGTCTATGTCTGCTACTATTGTCTTACCGTCTCTTGCCCATATTGATGGGTTTTGGTAATCGAGAGAAGAAACTAATGTAAGTGAATTTTGATAATGATTTTGTCTTGATACTATATTTACCGAAAATACTTGTGAGGCAAGGCAAAGTTCTAGGTTGCTATCGCCTACTACATCTGCTGCTATACTATGTTGTTGAAAACAAGGTCTGTTACCGTAGGCATTATTATATGTATTTGCTGCTTTCATAGCACCGCTTGGTGCCTCACACAGTAGTATGCCTGATTCAGCTGCATATATCTTATCGCCTACATATACCTCTGCAGTGCCGTCTCCATCAAAATCTGCGATATTAATAGCCGTAGAGAATACTCCTTCGTTATAGCTCTGTGGAGAAAGTAGGTTTATAGGTTGATTTGATACCCATACAGGAGTAGACGAAGCTGTCCTTGCATCGTATGCGTATAATTTATTGTCTGCTTTGCCGACCATAAATATCAGAACTTTTTCAGTGCCACTTATGTTTACTTTACACATAGCAAGTGCTCCTACCGATAGATTTCTTCCCTCTACAGTTTTGAATACAGTCACATTTCCTCTATTGTTGCCATTAAATATAACAATACTATCAAACACATAATAGTGTTCTGTAGTTAACATGTCTGCTTCATCTATTGGACGCAATGATAAATCTCCATATTTAGGGATTACACTTATAATCTCTGATTTGTCGTCTCCGTCTATGTCTCCTACTATAGGAGTAGTATAACTATTTACTACATGATTACTTCTCCAGACTTCGTTTATCTGAAATTCTGATGGTTCTGGTATGCCGATACAATCAGTTATGGTATCTATATTATCGGGTAGTTGAGGTTGTTGTGCATTTGTAAATAATGTTGTGATGAAAAATGCTATTAAAAAAGCGAAGAGTTTTTTCATATATGTCTGTTTTTTTTGAATGATATAATGCGCAAAAGTATAAAAAAATAGTGATATTTCAAATCTCTTTTTTCATATAGTTTATTATATATCTTTCAATCTTTTCATTTTTGGGTATATTTGTCAGGTATTGGGTTAAAATTTTTCTTATT
>R18__coassemble_1222_pt1 | contig 57106 bp, 46 predicted proteins | sample R18__metabat2_low_PE_054 | metagenome-assembled genome bin R18
TCATTATGTGTCATATTTTCCTGTAACCATAATATATAACATATATTATAAAACTTCGTAAGCTACTAAAACAACACAATATAACTGCAGTACATGCACAGCAAGAGCTCGATGCTCTATATGCATTGTTGGCTACTATGGGAACCAATATAAAAGTAGTTCAAACATTTCATGGTTATGATTACAATAAAAACTTTATAAGCAAGTTTTTAATATGGTTGACTATTTTATTTTGTAATAGAAATTTTTTTGTAAGTAATTCTCAGCGTGAGTATTATTCGAAAAAATATTCACTATTACCTAAAAACAAACTTTATGTTTTATATAATGGTATCAATTTTAGTAAGCTTTCATCGCTGTCTAAAAGAGATAGATATATTCAAGGTGAAAAACTGAATTTTGGTACTGTAGGGAACTTTGTTCCCGGACGGGAACAAAGTTCCCTATGTCGCTTTCTCAAAATTCTCCGCGATAGCGGAGTCGATTTTGATTTTTCATTTGTCGGAGCTAGAAACGAACAAGAGCCTTGGCGTTTTGATGATTGTGTAGAGTATTGTCGTCAGAATAAACTGGAAGATTGTGTTCATTTTCTTGGCTCGCGGGGAGATGTTCCTCAATTGTTATCAGAATGGGATGCTTTTGTGTATTCTACAGACCACGATACTTTTGGTATTGCTGTCATAGAGGCTATAGCATCTGGCTTGCCAGTGTTTGTAAATGATTGGATAGTAATGAAAGAAATTACAGAAGATGGGGCTTTATCTACTATATATAAGACTAAAGACGAAAAAGATTTACTTGAAAAATTTATTGTATTTTTGCAAAACAGAGACAGTTATTATGATAAGGCTTATCAATCTGCAATAATAGTTAGAGAAAAGTTTAGTATAAAAAGTCATATCAAACAACTACAAAAATATCTGCTCGAAATATCTAATAAATAGTTTTTTGAAATATATTATGCTTCATTATTTCCCGCAATTTTTTACTAAAAAAGCGATAGTTCTATACTTTCTTTCTATAGGTATTATGTCGCTCGTATTTATGCAATACTCTATGAGTATGCTTTGGATAGTATTTGGAATAGTAGAGGTAGTTGGATTTTTCTTTTTTGCAAATACTCTTACAAAGAGTTGGGCAGAATATTCTGAAAAAAAATTCACTAAGAAACTTTTTTGGATCTCATTCATAATAAGGATTGTATGGGTAGTAGTTAGTTATTATATGTATTTGGCTATGACTGGACAGCCCTTTGAGTTTGAAGCCGGTGATGTATTGCTATATGATAGATTGGGGCGATTTGGTGCTGAACATTTTAGAGAGGGTGATTTCAATATAGCCAAGATGTTTTATGATTTGCCATTGTCTGATAGAGGTTATCCTACATACTTGTCTTTTGTTTATTGGCTGACAGGAGATAGTATTGTTGTAACTCGCCTTCTTAAAGCACTGTTAGGTGCTGTAATGTGCTTGCTAATATACAGATTAGCCACAAGAAATTTTGGTAAAAAAGTGGGTAGAGTAGCTGCAATAATTTGTATGCTTTTCCCTAATCTCATCTATTATTGTGGATTGCACCTGAAAGAGTTAGAGATGACATTTCTTATAGTATTGACATTGGAAAGGGCAGATCATATAATACGCTCAAAAGATTTTAGCGTGAAAAATATTGTAATAATGTCTTTATCTATATTGGCATTATTTGCATTTCGTACAGTTGTAGGTGCTGTATTAGTGCTAGCTATAATAGCAACAGTAGCTTTAACTTCTGGGCGAGTATCAAAACTATGGAAGCGTATCGCATTGGGATTTTTTGCTGGTATAATTCTTTTTTTTGGAGCAGGAAATATGGTAATGGATAATGTTAGGGAGGTGTGGGAAGCCCGAGATACTAACCAAGATACTAGTATGGAGTGGCGCTCTAAACGAGAGGGAGGAAATAAATATGCCAAATATGGTTCGGTAGCACTTTTTGCTCCTGCCATATTTGTTATACCTATTCCTACAATGGTTGATATTGAGACGCAGCAAAATCACCAGGTTATTCATGGCGGAAATTTTGTAAAAGATATATTAGCTTTCTTTTTATATGTATCCCTTATAGTGGTTGTATTTATAAAGAAAAATTGGAGAGAGTTTGTCTTGTTAGGTTCATTTATGTTGGGCTATCTGGCTGTAATATCGATGTCTGCGTTTGCACAATCAGAGAGATTTCATTTACCAATAGTTCCTATATATATGATGTTTGTAGCTTATGGTATTGGGCATATAAATAATAAAAATAAAAAGTATTTTCAGCCATATTTAATTTTCTTGTTTGCAATATTTATTGCTTGGAATTATATCAAATTATCAGGTAGAGGTTTAGTTTGATTGTTGTTGTTTCATCGTATGAAAGTTTTAGTAGTTTGTAGAGGAACATCTGGGCGTATATCTCCGTTTGTAAGAGAGCAAGTAGATTCTATTAGAAAACGAGGTATAGAGTGTGATTATTATCTTATAGATTCAAAAGGCATATTTGGATATTTGAAAAATAGGCGAGGTTTAATAAACAAGGTAGAAGAATTTTGCCCAGATATAATCCATGCACATTATGGTCTTTCTGGTTTATTAGCAAATCTACAAAGAAGGATTCCTGTGGTTACTACTTATCACGGTAGTGATATAAACCATAGTAAAGCATTTCGCTTCTCAAAATGGGCTATTAGGTTATCTAAGCATAATATCTTGGTTTCGCAGAAGATATTTGATAAAACTGTAAAATACTCTAAAAATATATCTCTTATACCCTGTGGTGTAGATTTGGATTTATTTCGTCCGATAGATAAAAGAGAGGCTATGTGTAGAACTAATATGGATACGGAAAAACATAGTGTACTATTTGCAAGCGCTTTTTCTAATAGAGTGAAAAATTCCGAGTTGGCCAAAGAGGCTGTCGCAATGCTTTCTGATGTTGAATTGATAGAGTTGAAAGGTTATACTAGAGAGCAGGTGATGTGCCTTATGAATGCCGTAGATTTATGCCTTATGACGAGTTATACAGAGGGGTCGCCTCAGTTTATCAAAGAGGCTATGGCTTGTAATTGCCCGATAGTTTCAGTTGATGTAGGAGATGTATCTGAAGTTATAGATGGCGTAGAAGGGTGTTATCTTACCAGTTATGCTCCGCAAGATGTTGCTTCGAATATCTCAAAAGCCATTGCTTTCGGACAAAAAACTAATGGTAGAGAAAAACTTGAAAAATATGGACTTGAATTAGATAGTGTAGCAGAAAGAGTTATAAATGTTTATAATACAGTCTTAAATATGCACAGATAGTTTATTCTATACACCAAGATGTTTTTATTTTCTGTATGCAGTATTTAATTTTTTATGCAAAAACAGAAAAAATAGCTTGCTATTTCAGAAAAAAGTATTACCTTTGCAATCCATTTGTTAGTAAAGCGTTTGCCCAGATGGCGGAATTGGTAGACGCGCTGGTCTCAAACACCAGTGGATTCATTTCCATGCCGGTTCGATCCCGGCTCTGGGTACTAAGTAAAAAGCTAAGTAGTTTATTTCTAAACTCTTAGCTTTTTCTTATTTTACGATTGTTCCCAAATTGTTCCCAATTATCCTTTTTTAATTATCCTCATCGTCAATGCCCATCATCATATTATAATGTTGTATATGCCCTGTAACTTCAAAAACTTGCTTAAACACGTCTAAATATTTTCCAATTTGTTCTTCATCGGGAATTATACTATAATCATCTGGAACACAATGGGATCCATCATTTACCCAACACAAAAGAGAACGACATATTTCTTTTTCTTGCATACTTGGAAATTTTTGTAGGATATAATCATCATCATGTTTTCCCAATACCTTGAAATACGTTTCATAGATTCTTCGCATTGTATTCTGTAATGTTATAATAGAAATCTTATCTTTATTTCTTAACTCATTCCACAAAAGCTCATAAGATCCTTGAATTGGATTTTCCTTCTCATAACATTGAATGGTGGATTTATTGTTGTTCTTCCTTAAAATCCAAAACCATGTGTCTTTATTAGGCCCTGTTCTACCATCTATAAAAGACACTTCTTTATGAAAATATACATTATGTGTCAATAATATCAATTGAAGAATATTCGTTTCCCCTTTCTTTATCTTCTTGATTTCCTCCTTGATTAAAGAGCTAATAACAAATAAAATTGTACTATCTAAACTAGAAATGGGGTCATCAATAACTACAATTCTGTCGCTATTAGTTGTTTCAGGACTATTTCCTCCCTTAACTAATTGCATAAAATACAAGAAAGTGATGAAAGTAATTTCGCCTTCACTTAATGTACTATTGGCAATTTCACCATTTTCTCTTTTTATTTGATAATAATGTTCTTCAACAGGAACTATTGAGAATGATGTAAAACCATATGCAGAGAGTGTTCTATTTATTTCATCAACAGACGCTTGAACACTTGTAACATTTTTATTTCCCTCTTTAATTTCGTTTTCTAAAACCGAATATTGTTGGCGCAAGTTATTTAGTATTTGTTCCATATTTAAAATACCACGCTCACATCCAGTTTTTGTTCTTATAAAAGAGCCAATTAACTCCTTATTTTCAGCTATAATATAGTTCCAAATATCTATTATTAACTGTTGCTTTTCTTTTGAGAAGTTATTTACGATGGCATTATGTGAATTAATTTTTTGATTAACTTGTAATATTGTATCGTTAAACCATGATATTAATTCTTTAGAGCTTTGCAATCTTAAGCTACGACTAGGTTCCTTTAATTTGTTTTCAACTATTTCTTTATTATGTGAAAATAATTGAATTAATGATGTCTTATTAGCATCAAAAAGTTCTAAATCAAGCATGGTTGGTGACATCTTTTCCTTTTCAATAATACTAATTAATTGATTTGAGAGCCCTTCCTTTAATCCCAAATATGAGTTTGATGCATCCTTTAGTTTTTGAGAATCCAAAGTAAAAGTTTCATCAAAATATGCTTCAACATCTTCACGAAAATGCTTATCAATCGTCTTCTTTTGACAGAATGGACAAATTTCCGACCCTTGTGTTAAAAGCGACCTGCCATGATTTACCCAGTCACTAATTCCTAAACGTTCTATTAGAGAAGCAATGGCGACATCAGCCTTACCGACAATTTTCTTAGTCCAGATTACTTCCTCCTCCAACTTACTTATCTCTTCTACTCCTGTTAATTGTGGCAAAGGTTGCATAAGAGATGGCATTTTCCCAAATAGAGTTTCTGCACGAGATACCAATTTATCATATTCTATACTATTACTAGAATTTGAATTTTCCCAAGAGCCTATAACTTTCTGAGCAAAACTTGCTTTACTATTTAAGGAACCAACAAAGGCTTCCTTAAATAAAGAACTATATTTACTTTTAATGCTATTCCAACAACTTTTGTTAAATTGTTCTTGAGCCTCTTTAAGTTCCTGTCTCTTCTTATCCAACGCAGTTCTTTTTTGTTGACCTAGTTGTTTCAGTTCACGCAGTTTTTCTTTCTTTTGTTCTAATTCCTCTATTTGTTCTTTAGTAGCTTCACCCAAAGTGAAAACTCCAGGGATATTCTCACCAAAATTCTTTTCACGAAATAATCTATTATATACAAGAACATCTTCCTTTTCATCTGATGACCACACAATTGAGCTATCTGCATGTGTATCAGGAGAAGCTATTACGTTGGATATGGTAGTTTTACCACAACCATTTGCTCCATAAATAAAATTGATTTTTCTGAGATTATCAATTTCTACACCTTCTGTATCAAAGGTTGCTGTGTTTTTAATAATAATCTTTTGTATCATCTTATATCTTCATTTTCCATAAAAACTTCCTATTTTTCTGACATAGAAACCCTATCACTGACAGAAGTGATTAGAATATTATAAAGACTATCAAGTAGATTTTCGTCTAACCCAAAACACCTTAATATAGTTGCATCAAAATTACGCCTATCTGTGCGAGTTACCTCTTCCATAACAGAATTAATGATTCGGTTTTTTATTGGTCGAAAAGCAACTATAATGGCATCTATGTCTTTTTTGCTTAATAAATTAGGATTTAGCATTCTAAGCTGCTTAAGAAAATCAGCATTCAAATCTAAAGCACCTAAGTTTCGCGATGTTCCTCGCATTTCAAGTATTAGGAATGTTATTACAGAGTTGAGTAGGGCTGCAATCAGCTCTACATCATAACCTTCTTGTACCTGCATTGCTATCAAACGTTGGTCGATAACAAATGGCTCTTTGGCAAAAGTAAAGAAGAAACGCTCATACGGGTTAATTGCAGTGATAATGTGTGCCCTTTTTGGATTCAGAGAATACCAATAAGGGGGGTGTCCTGAACATGCCTCTGATATTGTTTGGCTACCATTCTTGTTAGGTGCGTTCACAAACTTATTAATCCACAATTTCGTTCCTTTATCTATTACATTTTCCTCATCTTGACAAACAAATGCCCTAAACTTATAATTATTATCAAACTCTATTTGTTGAAGCTCTGATGATGACTTCACATACGGAACCAAATACTTTTGGTCAATACGCGATGACTTTACATCCTTATCTTTTATGACGAACATAGGATTCCAACCTGTCCGCTCTCCTCTAAACACTTTTACTATGCTTGGATAATATTGAGTCAAACAATTCTCAAAGCTACCAAACAAGTTGGTAGAAAGAAAGAATTGTCCCCAATTAGTCTTGTTTTCAAGACCATCTAACAAACATTCCTTAGATGCCAAGCATACAGATAAACTTCCATCTTTACGCTTATATAGGTCAGCAAAAAAGTTATCCTTCTCCCATAGCCCATTATGAGAATCATTGCAATTATCTATATCACTATAAAAATCTTCAATCTGCTGTATTTGTTCGTTCTTAGATTCAGCAATAAACAACTCGCTCAACTTACGATTGAGTGTGATAAACTTTGTCGGTTCACTACTTTGCATCTTATCTAAAACAAAATAAATAGTGGACACTTGAGAATCCTTAAACCAGTGTTCTGCATTGCTTTTTACAACATATCGTATATGGAAGTTATCTAACAAGAACTTCTTAAATTGAAATCCATATTCCTTTCCTAACCACGCATTAGATGTTATTGCAGACAAGCAACCATCAGGCTTGAGAAATCTATCAGCGTTATAAATACAGTATGTAAAATAATCAGAGCGCTCATTGATTTTGAATGTTTTGTCTTTTAAAAAAGCTTGCTGCTCACTCTGAAATTGCTCCCTAAAGAAAGTTGATAGCTTCTCATTGGGAATATCCTCCTGCTGTATGAACGGGAAATTGCTTGCAATCCCATCAAAAGTTGGTATAGGCACATCAATATGCTTATTATGGTCGTGCGAATCTGGGAAGACGACCTTTTCTCCAACTTCCAAATTAAAAAAGTCATTACGCATAACACGCGGGAAGTTGTCTGTAGCTACTACATCTTGCTTATATAAGTTGATAACAGATAAAATTGCAGGGAAATGAGATACATCATTACCCCATATCTGCCTTAGTAGTACCTCATGCTCTTTCGTTCCTAAAGCTCGTAAAATCTCATAAAAAGAACTTAGAAAAGTACCAGTTCCACAAGTTGGGTCGAACAATACGTCCTTATTGGTCTTAACAATAGGGAAAGCCACAAGCTTTGCCAATACTTCATTAGTAAAGTATTGTCCAAACTTCTGCTTCTCATCATCTGGCACAAGATTCTCTAATATATGCCCAATGACCTCTGTTGGCAACACTTTGAAATCAAAAGCGGTCAGCACCTCCAATAGAGCATAAATTGCTTTATCGATCAAAACAGAATATTCTATACTATCTGTGAAATACGGTCTAAAGATAGCTTGATAATCTATCTTCTTTGCTTCGTCAAAATAGCCATTCAATAAATCTTTAGCCGACTTACTGTCATCAAGAGTAATCGGTTCCAATTCTCCACTTAAATTCTCGCAAAGAGTCAAATAGAAAATAATCTTACCTATCAAGTTGTAGAAAGTAAACTTTGCCAACACCTGTTCTGGTATGACATACTCCTTCTTCCTCGAAGATGATTCTAATATCTTCAAAGTAGAACTTTCATAAATTTTCCATTTGTTAAATTCCTCTCTAAACGAACGATTTCTACCCTTCTCCTGAATTATCGCCTCTTGAAATTGTGGAATAATGATAGTAGATGCTTCCCGTACAGCAGAAATGATATTTTTAGAAATATCAAGCGCAGGTTTCAAAGCTCCATTACGGTACAAAGAATCTAAATCATGCAGGATTTCCTCTGTACGTTCTTTCAATAATGGTTCGTGCTGTGCAAATTTTACAGGATCAGCTAAATCCTCACGACTATTGATAGTTGAAACTTTTGGATAGACTTTTAACTTTGACAGGCTATCAAGTGTATATTCTTCATCGTCTATATGCCAAATGATAGCTTCTGCACCGTTCCATGTAACAAAGGAATCAGAGTGTAGCTTATGCGCCTTTTCCAGCGCATTCTCCAACATAACAGTATCGTCAACGGCAGTATCTGGAAACTTCAATTCCCATCCATTGAATATTACACCTGAAGTTTTATCAACGAAAAGAAGAATATCAGGAAATTTAGTTCTTCCCGATTTCATTTTTACTCCTGTATCATTAGTTGCGTCTTGAAAGACAGTAGTCTTTCTGTCAATAGCTGATTTTATCCAACTAATAAGTTGACCCGCCCAATCTCGTTCGTTTCTCTTTATATCAAGTTTTGCCATAATATTACTTAGCAGCTGAGGTATATACTTTGTTGTCAAAAGAACCTTGTATGACAGGTTTCATTTTATTATTGTGCTGCTTAGCAGCAACCTCTGCAAGGCGATCTGCACATACTTGTATATAATCTATTGCTTTGACCTTATGTAGCATTACATTCTGATTTTTCTCAATTCCTATATACTTTCTATGCTCCATAGCAGCAGCAACTAAGAAACTACCACTACCACAAGCATTATCAAGAATAACATCGCCAGGGTTAGAGAATGTTCTTATTAAGTATCGCCCAAGCTCAATAGGCTTTTGAGTTGGATGATATACAGGTCCTTCTGATTCTGCCGTTTTCACATACAAAAAGTCTTCTATTGGCAATTCATTATCGTCCATAAATAGGACATCATTTGGATAGCGCATACCATTACTTTGAACATGCCTCGGCTTGAAATCTCCATAACTCCCTGTATATTGATTCTTACGGATGCCCTTATCATAACTTTCTCCCTTTGTCATTTGAGGATTATATGTGGGTTGTTGTTTATAAAACACACAAATATCCTCGTGCTTTCGCAAAGGCTGCTTCTTGGCATTTAAGAAATTTGTTGATTTTGATTTTACCCAAACTATTTTATATTTGAACCAATTCTCATTGCTTAAAATCAGTTTTGCAGTGAAAAGACCTTGTGCTGTTAGGACTATTGCACCATTATCTTTTATTATACGCATATACTGCTGCCAGAGCTTATCTAAATCAATGACAGAATCCCACTTATTTTGTGTTGTGCCGTAAGGTAGATCACACAAAATCATATCGACAGATTTGTCTGGAATATTAGGCATAACTTTCAGACAGTCATCTTCAATAACCTTGTTAATAAAATCTTGAATGTTATTTTCCATATTCGCGTATATTTTCTGCAACCATATTTATCACTCCATCAGCACAATCTTCTTCTGCTAAAACGTCATAAACTTTATCTGCAAGCCATAATTGCAAAAGTTCCTTTTCTTTTGCGCCAAGTAACTTTGCCAATAAAATGACTTGTTCCCGTTTGGCTTTTCTTTCTCCTCTTTCAATACGGCTATACATAGGGGAATCTATCTCCAATGCAGAAGCCAACTGCCTTTGAAGTAACTGTTTCTCCTCTCTTAGTTCTTTTAATTTATCAGCAAATAACATATTTGTCTATAATCGATTTGTCTTTATTTGGCAAATTTAATATTTCTATTTGAAACAAACAAATTTTTTAAAGACTTTTTGAAACATCCTACAGTCATTTAAATTAAGATAGAGTGAAGTACATCCACTCTATCTTGACAGATTTCATTTTATCTTGCCTGCATCAGGCTATCGACCTTTGATTTTAGTTGTAAGTCGTATCCGTCTGCTTTTTCCTTAATGAGCTTAATAGTCTTTTCATTTCGATGAATATCAAACACATCGTTGAGCCATAGAATATCCTTGGAGCTACAGCCCCTCCACACTCTGATGATACGGAATTTCAAGGCATCATCCTTGTATTGTTGTTTGCTTTGCCACAAGAAATAGTTGCCGACCAAAGAAATAAGACATACTGCAGTTGCTGCAACTACATAGGTAAAGACTTTCGATGACTTGATATCAAAGCTATGCCTATGAATCTGTTCCTGCCGTTGTGGATGCTCTTTCTTCTCCTGCCACTCGTGCAGCATGGTCAAGACGCTTGCCACCAATTTGTCCATGGATTTAGCCTCCTCGTCCTTGATGCGTACTTGTACTCCAATATACTTGTTAATCACGTCTTTTGTACGCTGTTCATACTGATTGAGCAATTCCTGTTCCTGCTGATTGTCATGCTGTACAGGCGTAGAGGGGACAGGGAAAGAGACAGAGTTGTTCTCCTTTTCTTTCAGTTCCTTTAGTTCCCTGTAAATTGTCTCCAGCTTGTTCTTGATTTCCTCAAAGAGGACAAATGTATTATTATCAGCCATAGTTATAAATGTATTTTACGTTTTTTCTTTTTCTTCTTTTTGTCAAGTGTGTTGTAAACTTCCGCAGGGACAGTGCCATGAGTCTGGAACAATCCCAATCCTCCTTCTATAAGGTCGTTGGATATTTGGCTAGTAACATCTGCAACATTAGATATAAGGTTTAACGTTCCTTGCATCTGCTGACCATGTTCTCTATTGTTCTGTTGCAGGGCAAAGTCAATCTTGGAATAACTGAAACTCCTGTCCACTTTAGAGCCATTGAAATGGTAGCCGTTCTTTTCAAAGATGATACCCTGAACTTCCTGTGAGTTACCTTTGTACTTAAAGCGGACATCAATATCTTGTTCTTTCAAGTGAGTAAGGAGGGCTTTCCAATCCCTGCACCGAGCTATTTCTGCTTTCAATGCCTGATAGATTTCATACTTGGTCTTGTCAGGTTCTTTCAGACGGTGTTCCTTGACATTCTCCTTACCACCGGCGAAGTACAAACCATATTTGGTGGTCAGTTCCTTGCAAATCTTCTCACTTCTGAATCGGTCGTTACGGTCAGAAATGGTCTTTCCGTTATTATCTATCCGATTGAAAGCGATATGAACGTGTGGATGTTCCTTGTCGAAATGACGACCGATGATGTACTGTGTATCTTTTATCCCCATCTTCTCCATGTACTCATGAGCTACTTTCGTCATCCATTCATTGTTGAGTTTGGGAGAGTCCTGTGCGGAGAAACTCAGGGAGATATGTCCGACAACCTTACTCACTCTTGGATTTAGATTTGTTTGGTCGATGAAACTCTGAATGATGTGACTAACTCCATCTGTTCTCACTCCGGAACTGTCTATAAGTTCCGTTCCTTTCTTCGGGTCGAGGATGTAATTAATGACACCCTTGAAGCCCGAACCTTTCATTATCTTGGCTATCATCTTCGTATCAGGTTTAGAATTTCGTCAATCTTACCAATGACGATTTTGTGGAAAGGAGCAACGGCATGAAATCCTTCCGCATTGGCACGATGTGCCAACTGGTTGAGATTGTTTGCCATGCCACACAGTTTGCGAATGGAGTCTGCTTGCTCTATGGTCAGTCGTTCAATGACGTTTCCTTTTTCAAGAACTTTTCTTACAAACTCACTCATGGACATTCCTACGTTTTTGGCTTTACCTTTGAGCGTGTAGTAATCCTCTGTGGTAAGTTTTACCGTGATACGGTATTTCTTCTTTTCGGCTGCGCCTTTGGTCGGGCGACCGCCTTTATTGTATCCTGATTTAGTCATATTTGTTTCTTTAATTTGATTTGATGGAGACCAACGGGATAATCCTCTGCACCGAGTGGAAGGAGGTGGAGCAAGTGGTTTTGGTATGCCCAAAACATAAACTTGCTCCCCGAAAAACAAATTATGCAAAACAATTCCCGCAATCATAACTTAATCCCTTTGGTTTTCTTGATTTCTGCTTTCTCTGAACACTTGGATTCAGCACACAGATACTCGTTTAAGTCCTTGAAACCATTGTATAAAGTTGAAGCATCCGCAACAGAATTTTCTAATTCCTTTGATAATTGCAGGTAGGCATTTCTTCCAGCATTGTCATTGTCCAAGAAGCATTGAACGCTATCATAGCGTGATAATCTCTTTGCAGCCTTATGAATATTCGTTACAGAATTGAGTATTAAGTAATCCTGTTGCCGTAGTTCTATATCCTGCGGATTCTCTTTTCTTTTCAGCGTCATGAATGACAGGAAGTCCATGAAACCCTCGAAAAGAAAACATACTTTCTTGGGGGCGTCGGAACAGAAAAGGCTGATGTCTTTCGGTGCAATGCAGCCCTTGAAGAATGGATTACGCAATTCATAGCCACCTGCAATATTGGGAAAGCCTATTCCGAAGTAATGTTTGTCATTGAAATCGTAATGCAGTTCCTTACAGACAGAAGCTGCCACCTCCATATCAATACATCTGTCATTGAGATACCTTATCAATGCAGGATGTGCCAAAGGGAATACCTGCAAATTCTCAAAAGAGTTTATTCGCTGTCCTGCCTTGACATCTGCAAAAGCTGCAGAAGATATTGGCGCACAATGTGGAGCATCATTCGCTATCTTTCGAATGAGGTACGAAACATCAGAGGATTTGTAAAGTAGTACTGCCAAATCTATGATGTTTCCTCCCTTGCCAATGCCGAAGTCGTACCATTGATTACGCTCGGTGTTTACCTTGAAAGAAGCGTGGTTCTCCTGACGAAAGGGAGAAAGATACCATAACTTGTTACCTTGTTGCTTGATGGGAGTATATCCCAGACTCGCAAGAAAATCCTGCAACTTTATCGTTTTTATTTCTTGTATATTCATATTATAGCAAAGTTGGATGGTTTGAAAAATTGATGATTTGATGAAAATGCACATAATCGTTTTATAACAAACAGGTTACCTGTTCATCATGGTTTCATCATAGGACTTCTCAAAAGAGAAGCTGATTGTCTTTCTCTTTTGGTCAGTATCAAAGTCTCCTTTCATCATTCTTTTATATTGATGAGTGGAAAGATGAACTGGATAGGTATTATCAGTCAATTTGTTATGTTTATTTTTCATCATTTCGTCAAAATAATAATTAAATGTTCGTGAGTTGCTCTTTAGTTACGGTGTAGAACCTGCCTGTCCGCTTGATGGGGGAGTAGTTCCGCAAACTGTTGTAGTCTATCTGATAGGTAAGATATGTCAGCGTGTTAGGTGCAGGAGAGAGTTTCCATATATCCTGCACTATCCTGCGGACTTGGCTCTTGTCAGCCTTGCATCCTGTGTTGTTCAGCAAGCACACCATATCATTGATACAGAATGAAAGTTCGGCAACAACCATCTGCTCCATTATCTCCAAACATAGTTCGGACATTTCCAACTCAATCTTGTTTCGGTTACTGCGGATAATGCGCTGCAAGGCCGGCGTAAAGGTCAGTTTGGGCGCAAACCACATACGGCTTTCCTTGTGGGTGGATAATGTTCGGTGCTGCAGGAAGTAGAGAAAGGCAGGGATTTCGGCTTTCAGCTTTTGCAGAAAGTCGGTGTCATCGCTTTTAAGACGCTCTATCTTCCTTACCCAATATCGGGTTTCTCCCACATCTATGATGACTGGGAGCAACTCGTTATTGGAACACAGTACGAACTTGGCAAAGAAGGAGATTTCATCTCGGTCTTTGCCTTTTGCTTCCACCTTGTAGGAAAGCGTTGTGCTGAGATTTTTCAATCGTTCACTGTCTTCCCTGCGATTGAGCAATACCTCGTCCACGACAATGAGAAGTTTACCTGCCCAATCAGCATTGAACTGACTGCGAAAATCCTCGTTGGTGTTGAAGGTTACATTGTTTTGGAAAACAGCTTTGAGAAAGTTAAGGAACGTACTTTTACCTGTATTGCGCTCTTCTGATACCATCAGGAGGATGGGGAGTTTCTGCACGGGTTGGAGATAGAGCAACTGCAAGTAGTCCATCCCCAGCTCGTATTGTTCCCCGAAGATGTGTCTTATCAGGGATTCAACGTGTGGAAACTCTCCCTCTTTTGGCATGTGTCCTATCGGCTCGTAGAGATTCAGGAACTTATCAATTACAGGTTGATAGTCCACATGGTTAGGAACAGTACAGAAACCATCATACTTTGGAACTGTGGCAATGAAATCCTTTCCATAGTCCTGCCGTAGCGTTTCGTTATTCCACACGATACGCTTCTTGACAAAACCGCCATTGATGCGTGGTTGGTTCACGATCTTATACAAGGTCGTGCCAACACGGATAAATTCTTCCTGTGCCATAAATTAGATACTTGGAGTATGGTTCCCTAAAATTTGCTGCACATCAGACATTTTATATCTGACTTTGTTACCTACCTTTATTGGCTTTAGGTAGTTCTTTTTGCCCCAATGCCATAAGGTTGCATCACAGACACCACAGAGTTCTTTTACTTCTTCCTTTGAAAGAAAGCGTTCTTTGCGTGCTTCTTCAACGATAGTTGTTAGTTCGTCTTTTGCACGATTGATAAGATTGTTAGAGAAAGACAACAGGTCCTCTCCTGATACTTCTAATCGCACATGTGCATTAGAATTTTGAATGATTGATAGAATATCGGTCATATTTTTTAGATTCCACCAATTTGTTTGACTTCCTGCTGTCGGTGGGTTTACAAACAAAAAGTCGCCACCTCGTTTGAGATGACGACTGCAAATTTATATTGTAAAATGATTGATTTTCAATGATTTGACAAACGCTTAATTCACATAAATATTAAGCGAACTAAACGAACTCTTATTCCGTTAAAAAGGCTTTGATTTCATTGATGGCGGCACGGTCTTCGCCCTTATCCATCAGCCTTATTCCTGTCTTCCCTATGGCTTCAGAAAGAGTTTTATTGGCTTTCTGAACGCCTCGAATCCCTATCAGGCGAATACTATAATAATCAGATAATGCTCTATGGAATGGTGCAATATCACATTCTCTAAGCAAGTTAGTTTCTTCTAAAGCTATTTTGAGATAAATAATATCTTTCTCTGTTGGCTTTGTTAGTAGCCGATTCCTTATCTTAGAAAGCAAATCAGCCTTTTCTTCTGGCTTTAAAAGTTCCTCTAAGGTTCTCTCATCTTTTGGTCTACCACGTTTTTTATTGGTTACCGTTGTTTCGTTAATATCTGAAAATATTTCTTCCTCTAAAGCTGACTCAACAAGAGTTTCGGAAGATAGGGACAGCTTGTACAATCTAAATTCTTCCCAATTCTCCTTAGTTCTTTCTCCCGAAGATATACTTTTATGAATTATATATTTTACCATCAAAGATAAAATCCATCTATGAACTCGATTAGTACGGCTATTATGAATGAGATTCTCTCCTTGTTCCACCATACACTCATAGCTTCTACCATAATATAACCATGCAAGCATAGCTGGAACTATTGAAACTTTGTTCGTACTATGAAACTCATTTACCAAATTTTCAGCAAGATTGGAATTAGCTAATAAACTTTCCAAAGAAGAAAAATCTTTCACAGTATCATTGTTCATTCTCTTTTTGACCTCATTCTTATATTTAGGTATAATCTTTGCAACAAGCATAAAGATTTTCTGAAAACCTGCACTATCTTTACGGTTCATTTCTTCAACAAATGAGCCATATTCTTTCGGATGCGCATCAAGCCATTCTTTAATAAGTCGCTTAAAATCTTCAAAACTTTCTTTCATCGTTGGATTTAGTCTAAAAGTTTTACCAAGTCTTTCTTCATTTCTTCATCAATATCTCTATAACGCCTAAAGGCTTTGCTTCCCTCCTTGTGTCCAGATAATGCAGAAACCAAATTGGGGTCTTTTACCTTTTTATAGATATTGCCAATAAATGTTCGTCTTGCCAAATGGCTACTTGCTACCTCATATATCGGTCGCTTCACCTCATCATGTGTCAAAGGGTCTAAGATTGTTACAATTCTATCTACACCTGCTTCTTGAAAAATACGTTTGATAGCTACATTATATTTTTGTTCTGATATAAATGGAAACAACTTTGAACCCTCGTAGTCCTTATACCGATCTAATATTGTCTTTGCTTTGTTATTCAAGGGTACTCTAACGGTTACAGGATTACCCTCTCTGGTCTTTTTAGGGATATATTCTATAGCCTCATTGACTATGTTTCTTTTGGTCAGCCGATATAAATCGCTCACTCTACAACCTATCAAAGTTTGAAAAATAAAAATATCTCGTTGAATAGCAAGCTGTGGATGCTCAGACAAATCTGCATCAAATATTTGGTCACGCTCATCTAAGGTAATATAGTAAGGTGTTCCATAGGTACATTCGTCTAATGGGAAGTCATCAAATGGGCGATTCGTTGTGATTTTCTTATCGTAGCACCATATAAAGAATGTCCTTATACGGGAAAATCTGTCTATTAAGGTATTCTTGCCTCTTGGTGAAGGTACTCTTTTTTCAGGAAAAGCTTCATACAATTTAGGATATTTCTCGTAGTAAATATGTTCATTTTCAAAGAAATCCCACATGTCTCTCAATATATCAGCAGTCACATCATCAACATCAAGAATAAAGTCACGACGACCACGCTTAACAGTTCTGACATACATTTCGTATCGAGCCAAAGAGCGCTGAATAACATTAAAATTCTTCACACGTACCGCAGATAATTTATGTTCAACAAGAAATTTAGCAAAGAGTTCCAAAAGTTTAGGCTTATTTTCCTGCATCAACTCTTCCTCCGTCTTATATCGATTAGGATGATGATATTTGTCGATAATCATTGCCAACCATTCATTATCAGCTTCTGCCGTATATTGCTCGGTAATCGTTGACACAATATCTTGTACGCTTTGTGCCAAATGCAATTTATTCTCTTCTGAAACCAACGCAACACGATCCTTGTAGCCTTGCTTCTTGCTACTCCAATGGTTAGGATTGATAACAAGTTCACTTGCAGCCTTAATATCTTTCTTACCGTCACGCAAACGAAAATAGATGGTAGCCATACTATCTGTGTCGTTCTTTTTTGCCGTCTTGCGAATGAATGCAGTAACTTTCATAATCTTTGTTTTTAGTTCTATTGCAAAGATACTAATTTGTTCCCAAATTGTTCCCGTTCATCCTAAATTTATTTTTATTATTTTCAATCAGAACAAACACAATGTTCTTTTATATTGTTGATTATAAGATATTTATATTTAATTGCCAAATTTAATAGAATTAATTAAAATGTTCCCATATTTAATATTTCAAATGCGGCTCTGGGTACTAAGTAAGAAAGTAAGTTGCATTAAGTTTTGTAACTTACTTTTTGTATATACGATTATGTTTTTTTGACTAAAAAATGTTACTTTTGCAACCATAAAAGGTAGAATAATCTATGATAAAACTTGTGGCTGATATAGATAGAGAATCGTGGAGGGAGTTGATAAAATGCTCGCCTTTTAGTTCGTATTTTCAGTCACCTGAGTTTTATGATTTCTACTCTACGCTATCTTTCCTTGATGTGTTCGGCTGGGCTGTATTTGACCGTGAAAATAGGTTGCAGGGATTGGTGTGTGGTTATACTATAGCCGACGGCGGACTGTTCAAACGATATTTCTCTCGTAGAGCCATTATTCAGGGTGGGGTATTGCTTAGAGATGGTGCGTCTGAGGATGTGGTAAGAGAGTTACTTTCTATGCTTAGAAAAGAGTTGAGAGATAAGGCTATATATGTAGAGGTTCGCAATAGTTACGACTATTCAGTGTATTCTAAAGCCTTTTCTGAAGAAGGGTTTTCGTATCAGCCACATCTAAATTATATAGTAGAGACATCTCTAACTATAGATGAGATAAGAGCCAGATATGATAGAGACCGTCGTCGTGAACTACGCAGAGTAGAAGACATTGGTCTAAAAGCGGAGTTTTCTTATAGTACGGTAGATATGGAGGCTTTTTATGCTATTTTATCGCATAATTATCGTAATAAAATTAAAAAACCTCTATTTTGTAAAGAATTTTTTTTGAAAGCACTTGAGAGTGAGCATTACAGATTTATGGTGATAAGATTTAACGGACGAGTTGTAGGAGGCAATCTGTTTTTAGCCTATGGAGATAGGCTATATGGTTTATTTATAGCAAGCGAAGAGACCAATTCGTCATATATTTCTATTTCTCTTATAGATTCTGTTATAGATGTGGCAAACAAAGAGGGCTTTTGTCTGTTCGACTTTATGGGAGCTGGTTCGCCAGATAAGCCTTATGGGGTGCGAGACTTCAAGGCTAAATTTGGTGGTAGGCTTATAGAGTTTGGAAGATTTGTTTTTGTGTCAAACAGATTTCTTTATTGTTTAGGAAAGATGGTCTTGAAAATGAAAATTTTGTATAGATTTTGATACTGTTTTTTTATGGATTTTACACTGAAAAAATACTGTGAATTACTTAATAGTTTGAAAGCCTCTAACTATAAGTTTATTACATTTGAAGAGTATTGTCGTGGCTTTAGATATGAAAAGTTCGTTATCTTACGCCATGATGTCGATTTGCTTCCATATAATTCGCTTCAGACTGCAAATATGGAATATTCTTTGGGTATCAGAAGTTCATATTATTTTAGAGCAATAAAAGAGAGTTGGGATGAGAGTATAGTTCGCCGTACTCTTAGAACAGCTAAGAAACCTCGCTAATCCATCAAGCCCATATTCGTATTTGTCGCCAGAGAAATCAGAGACCGAAGACTCACGCTCCCCAAAATGCAACAATTCCAGCAAATCACCAACTGTCAAATCGACAAGCCTCGTCTGTTTATCAATAATCCCGTCCATATTTTCAATATCAGTCCTGATAGTCAACACACTTCGCACCCCATACTTCACCCGCAAGAAATCTATGATTGCCGTCTTAGAGTTGCGACTGTCTCTGGACAACTCCATGAACTCTCGTCAATCTTTCGGTGCTTTGCCTCCCTTGCTCGTTGTTTTTCTGTCAATAATATCATTTTATTTAGTCCTTTTTTTGATAAAAAAATAAAGAAATAAAGAAAATTTTGTACCTTTGCAGTTCAAGGGTTATTCATGGATAATGATATTTTTATTGCGAAAAAAATTGCAACTGTAAATTATTGATAATGAAGAAAGTACAAATAAGTTGTCTGTTTTTTAATTAGCAACATCGTTTAAACTTGTGAAGGAGTTTGGTGAGGGTGTTGATCGTATGTTCCGTGAGTTGCATGCTTCGGGCAATTCTGAACCACATTTCGAGACCAATGGATTTATTGTTAAGGCGAGTATTTATCAGCAAATAGATGCGACTCATGAGATAGCCGTTAGGCTTCTTTTTTGCCCTGTTTTGAACATCGTCGAATCGGTTATCAACACTCTATGCTCCGGGCGGGTGGACCTCCTTCGAAACAAAACTGTACCCAGCCATGTCTCTTCAACCCACACCAATGGCTCAGATGTAGGTTTTTAAGAGTTGACTAAGTAAGTGTGCAAATTTAGTGTACAATATTTTTAATGCAAGTATTTGATTATATTACTATTACGACAGAATTGGATCTATGATAATTTTGAATAGTTACTTAATAAAATTAGTGATGCAATGAAAGGTGCCGTTATTATTGAGGGGCATGTTCAGGGATTGTCGAATGTCCGTTCACTTGGAGAGCATGGTATTCCTGTTTATGTAATGGATGTGTGCCATTGTTTGGCGCAATATTCAAGATATTGTAAGAAGTTCTTTAGATGTCCTGCATTTGATTCTCAAGAATTTATTGATTTTTTGATAGATATTGGTCAGAAAGAACAATTGAATGGTTGGGCTATAATACCAAGTAATGATCATATTGTCGAAAATCTTTCAAGGAATATAGAAAGTTTGAAACCTTATTATAAGACGATTGCTCCTGAGCCTGAGATTTTAAATAAGATTGTCAGTAAGCGACGATTGCTTGAAGTGGCTGAATCATCTGGAACTCCTATTCCATCAACATGCTATCCGTCAAGTATTGAAAAAGTTAGGGATTTTAGATTTCCAGTTTTAGTTAAAGGAGTTAAAGGATTGTCGTTTTATAAAGCGGTTCATGCGAAAGCCATTCAAGTTGACAAATTGGCTGACTTTAATGTGGTGATGGATGGAATTCTTCAAAAGGTTAATGACGATAATGTGATGGTTCAGGAACTTATTCCTGATGATAGGACTCACAAAGTGGTTTCGTTTACATGTTTTGCAGAATGCGGAGAGATAATGGCTTATTGGATGGGTGAGAAATTGCGTGAACATCCCATAAAATATGGAACAGCAACGATGAGTCAGAGTGTATATGTTCCAGATATTTTGATTTCGGCAAAGCCATTGATAAAATCATTGGGATATACAGGTGTTTGTGAGGTCGAGTTCATGTTCGATCCTCGCGATAAGGAATATAAACTGATTGAAATAAATCCTCGAACATGGTTGTGGGTTGGATTGGCAAAGGAATGTGGTGTCAACTATGCATTGATGATTTATAATTATCTGAACGGGATTAAAAATGATTTTCCCACGGAGTATCGAATTAGAATGAAGTGGATCAATTGGCTAACTGATATCACTTATGGAATTAAAGGAATTTTGCAAGGTTACTATAGAATTGGTGATTATTTTTCATTATTGTCGGGAAAGAAAGTCAAGGCAGTTTGGAATTGGAATGATATGGCTCCTGGATTGATTTTCCCGTTTATGTCGTTTTATATTGCAAGGAAGAGAAAATGAATGTATTAGTTGATTTAGGACATCCAGGACATTTCCATTTAACAAAAGTATTAATACATAACTTGTTGTCTGATGGTCATAAAGTTGTGATTACAACTAAGAATGTGCCAATTATTACCCGATTGCTGGATCGTGAAGGCTTTCCATATATTGTTATTGGAAACAAAGGGAATGGATTAGTTGGAAAAATTATTAAACAGATTGGATTTGATTTCAAACTTGCAAGAATATTAAAAAAAGAGAAAATAGATGTCGCAACTGGAACATCAATGTCTATTCCTAGGATATGTAAGTTTTTTGGAGTTCCTTCAATCAATATGGATGACGATGATGACGAAGTTCAAATGATTTCGGTGCGATTTTCTCATCCATTCTCATCGATTAGGTTGACTCCATCAGCATTGATCAATCATAGAAGATCATCGAAGGCTATTTTTTATGAGGGTAGTCACGAACTCGCCTATCTTCATCCTAAGCGTTTCACGCCAGATAGTACTGTGCTTGAAAGGGCCGGAATCAAGATGGGTGAGCGCTTTTTCATCATGCGATTCGTGGCTTTCCAAGCATATCATGATGGTAGACAAGGTGGAATTACTTATGAACAGAAAAAGTTGCTAGTCAAATTGTTGGAGCCTTATGGCAGAGTGATTATTACATCAGAAAAACCTATTGAGGAAGAATTTGAAAAATATCGTCTGCCAGTTCCTCCAGAAGATATTCATTCTCTTATGTCATACAGTTCGATGTTTATTGGCGATAGCCAAACGATGACCTCTGAGGCGGCTATTCTTGGAGTGCCTGCGTTGAAGTGCAATTCATTTGCAGGTCGACTTTCGTTCCCCAATATGTTAGAAGAAAAATATCAATTGTGTTATGCCTACCAATCGTCGGATTTTGATAAGTTCTATGCACATATTAAAGAACTGCTTCAAACAGAGGGGTTGAAGGAACTTTGGACTCAAAGGAGACAAAAGTTCTTAAATGATACGATTGATGTGTCGGCCTTTTTCACTTGGTTCATCGAAAATTACCCCGAAAGCAAGCGGATGATGAAGGAAAATCCGGATTATCAATATAAGTTTAAGTAATGGACTTCACTTTAACCACCTATAAAAAACTGTTGCTGGCTTTTCAATCAGCAGGATATACGTTCCAGACCTTTGAGCAGTTCTTGTCTCAACCAGCCTTGGGGAAAGTTGTTGTACTTCGGCATGATGTAGATTTAAAACCTCAAAATTCCTTGGCGGTTGCAAAATTGGAAAAGGAGTTGGCGGTTCGCTCTGTCTATTATTTCAGGGCTGTACCCGAAAGTTGGGACGAAGCAGTTATCAAGGAAATTGCCGCTATGGGACACGAGGTGGGTTACCATTACGAATCGCTTACCACTGCGAAGGGTAATGTGCAGGCGGCTTACGATGATTTTGTAAGTAACCTTGCGAAACTGAGAAAGTTAGTACCCGTACATACGATTTGTATGCATGGCAGTCCGCGCTCCCAATACGATAGCAAGGATATCTGGAAACACTTTTCCTATCGTGATTTAGATATAATTGGTGAACCCTATTTTGATGTGGATTTCTCAAAAATGTTCTATCTTACCGACACCGGTCGCCGTTGGGACGGCTACAAAGTGAGTGTGCGTGACAGAATCGAACATTATCAAGATGAATGGATGCAAAAAGGTCTTATTTATCACTCTACCAACGATATTATAAAAGCCATATCAAATGGTTCATTGCCAGAAAGATTGATGCTTACAACGCATCCGCAACGCTGGACAGATAATAAGTTTTTACTTCTCAAAGAATATCTTTTGCAATCAGTTAAAAATATAGTAAAACGGTTTTTAATAAACTAAAATTTATGAAAGTTAATATACTTTCTGAGCTTAATACCTATTTGGTTTAATGTATAATATTATGATAAAATTACTCACAATAATCGGCGCACGTCCGCAAATCATCAAAGCAGCTGCTTTGTCGCGTGAAATAAAAAAAGAATTTTCGGATAAGATAGAAGAAAAAATACTTCATACGGGACAGCATTATGATGATAATATGTCACAGGTATTTTTTGATGAATTATCTATCCCTCGTCCAGATTATAATTTGGGAGTAGGATCGGGCAAGCATGGCGAACAGACTGCAAAGATGATAAAAGGAATTGAAGATGTACTTTTATCCAATTCATTTGATGGTATAGTTCTTTATGGAGATACCAATTCGACATTAGCAGGAGCAGTGGCTGCAAGCAAAATACATGTGCCAATATTTCATATTGAAGCAGGATTAAGGAGTTTTAATATGGCTATGCCAGAGGAGATAAATCGTATTGCCTGCGATCAGATGTCTTCACTATTATTTGCACCAACTCAAACGGCAATGAATAATTTGCAAAAAGAGGGATTTTTTGATATTGATGTGCATTTTAGAAATGGAAAACCACGTAAAGTATTTAATAGTGGCGATATTATGTACGATAATAGCTTGTATTTTGCTAAGCATTCTGATAAGACAGGTATACTTGAGCGATATTCTCTACAACCTAATAATTATATATTAACAACAATTCATCGTGATAACAATACTGATAATCCATTGCGGTTAGAGGCTATTTTTAAGGCTTTATTGGATATAAGTAATGAGAATAATATTTCGATAATTTTGCCACTTCATCCTCGTACAGCAAAACTTATGCCTAATAATTTAAGAGCAGATTTATATAAAGAAATATGTAATTCTAAATTAAAATTAGTAGAACCTGCATCATTTCTTGAAATGATAGAGTTAGAGAAAAATGCAAAATTAATAATGACCGATAGTGGAGGTGTACAGAAAGAGTCTTATTTCTTTTGCAAACCATGTGTAATACTTCGCCCTGAGACAGAATGGGTAGAAATAGTTGAGCATAAAGCAGGAATAATAGCCGATGCCGATTATGAAAAAATAAAATTAGCGTATAAAACTTTGTCAATGCAGAATTTAGATTTTCCTCATATTTTTGGCGATGGAAGAGCTGCTAATAAAATTTTGTCAAGGATAATTGAATATTAATGTGCTGTCTTTATATATATAAAACATGATAGCAAACGAAAAAATAATATGGATAACCATTGAATTATTGCGTAAAGCACTGTTCAATCATCCGATATTACTACCTAATATTGATACAGAAGCATGGAAATTGGTATATGTTTTTTCGGTTAATCATGGAGTTGCTACATTTTGTTTTGATGCAATTGAAACCCTTCCTAGTGATAAATTGCCTCCAAAATCATTGTTGTTAAAATGGGCGTTATATGTCGACAAGGTAGAAAAACTATATAATAATCATCAAGAAGCACTTTATAAACTTCAGCAATTACTCAAACCTTATAATGTTAAAATACTGCAATTAAAAGGTTTAAGTTTATCAAAGATGTATCCTCGTCCAAATCATAGAGAGTGTGGAGATATAGATTTCTATGAAGTAGGAAGTAGTGGTAAAGTAGATAAAATACTTGAATCATTTGGATTTAAGGTTGATTATAGAAGTAAACGACACTCTAAATTCGATTATGAAGGAGTTCCTTTCGAAAATCATCGTTATTTTTTGCATGGACAAAAAGATGCGGAAAATGTTGAAATAGAGGATTTTCTGCAACAAGAAGCGTTGTTTGCTTCAAAAAATACTAACGATACAATATTTACTTTTGAAATAAAAGGAGGATGGTTGTTTTTTTTTTAACATATAGAAGCACATCTTTTGAGAGAAAAGATATATTTACGACATATATGCGATTGGGCTATTTATTTGAATAGCAATAAGGAATATTGGGATAATTTTTGTGAATTGAAAAAAACAATTATGTACTATCTACTATTCATCGAGATACCAATACTGACGATAAGGCTCGTCTGAATAGTATTTTTAGTTCATTAGTAGAGATTTCAGAGATAGAAAAAAATCCTATTGCTCTGCCTCTTCACCCTAGTACTGCTAAACTTCTACCTATAAATCTTAGTAGCGAGACATATTATGATTTGCAAAATTCTGGATATATTAAACTCTTACCGCCAGCTTCATTTCTCGAAATGATAGTATTAGAAAAAAACTCTAAACTCTTATAATCACCTCAATTGTATATAAATATGCAGTTTAGGTGATTGTTGTTTTTGTAGTTTTATGAGGAAAATTTCAGAAAATAGGCTCTATTCTGTTTTTACTATTTTTGCTGAGTCAGAGAAAATGCTTAATTTTGCAGATTATTTTGAATTTTATATATCAACAAAAATACAAAACTGAAATTTATGGCAGAAAAGAAGATTATTACCTGTGATGGTAATCAGGCGGCAGCTCATATCTCCTATATTTTTTCGGAGGTGGCTGCTATTTATCCGATTACGCCTTCGTCTACTATGGCTGAATATGTAGACGAATGGGCTGCTGGAGGTAGAAAAAATATATTTGGAGAGACTGTTTTAGTGCAAGAGATGCAGTCTGAGGCTGGTGCTGCAGGTGCAGTTCACGGCTCGCTGCAAGCTGGTGCGCTTACTACTACATATACTGCTTCACAAGGCTTATTGCTAATGATTCCAAACATGTATAAAATAGCAGGCGAACTTCTTCCTTGCGTTTTCCATGTATCTGCTCGTACTATAGCTTCTCATGCATTAAGTATTTTTGGCGACCACCAAGATGTTATGGCGGCTCGCCAAACAGGCTTTGCTATGTTAGCCGAAGGTTCTGTGCAAGAGGTAATGGACCTCGCTGGCGTGGCTCATCTGGCTACTTTAAAAAGTCGTGTGCCTTTTGTCAATTTCTTTGACGGTTTCCGCACATCTCACGAGATACAAAAGATTGAAGCACTTGATGCTGATGATTTTCGTAATTTGGTGGATTGGGATGCTGTCAATGACTTCAGACGCCGTGCTTTGAATCCTGAAAATCCTGTTTGTCGCGGTATGGCTGAGAATCCAGACCATTTCTTCCAACATAAAGAGGCCGTAAATCGCTACTATGAGGCTGTGCCTGAGATAGTAGAGGGGTATATGAAAGAGATTTCTAAACTTACAGGCAGAGATTATCAGCTTTTCAATTACTACGGTGCAAATGATGCAGACCGCATTATCATTGCTATGGGTAGTATTACAGAGGCTACTCGTGAGGTGATTGATTATCTCACAGATAAAGGTGAAAAGGTAGGTCTTGTGGCTGTTCATCTTTATCGTCCGTTCTCTATCAAACACCTTCTTCAGGCAATCCCAGAGAGCGTAAAACGCATTGCTGTATTGGATAGGACAAAAGAGTCTGGCGCAAGTGGTGAACCTCTATATATGGATGTAGTAGAGGCTTTTGCTCAACATACTGATAGAAAACCTATTATTGTAGGTGGTAGATATGGATTGTCATCTAAGGATACTACTCCAGCTCAAGTTCTTGCTGTTTATGAAAATCTTGCTATGAACACTCCAAAGCACGGTTTTACTATAGGTATAGTTGATGATGTAAACTTTACATCACTTCCTCAGAAAGAGGAAATCGCTATGGACGATGTGACATACGAGGCTAAATTTTATGGCTTGGGAGCCGACGGAACAGTAGGTGCTAATAAAAATTCAGTGAAAATCATTGGAGATAATACTAATAAGTATTGCCAAGCATATTTCTCTTATGACTCTAAAAAGTCAGGTGGATTTACTTGTTCTCACCTTCGTTTTGGCGACCGTCCTATACGCTCTACTTATTTGGTAAATACACCAAACTTTGTAGCGTGCCACAATCAGGCTTATTTAAGAATGTATGATGTAACTCGTGGATTGCGTCCAAACGGTACTTTCCTTTTGAATACTATTTGGAGCGAAGAAGAGCTACAGAAGCATTTGCCTAACAAGGTAAAACGAATCTTTGCTAAAAATAACATTACAGTATACTATATCAACGCTACTCAGATAGCACGCGAAATCGGACTTGGCAACCGTACAAATACCATCTTACAATCTGCATTTTTCCGTATTACAAACATTATTCCTATCGATTTGGCGGTAGAGCAGATGAAGAAATTTATTGAAAAATCTTACGGCAAAAAAGGACAAGATGTACTTGATAAAAACTATGCTGCAGTAGATAGAGGAGGAGAGTATAAAACTCTTACTATAGACCCAGAGTGGGCAAACCTATTAGACGAACCTGCTGCAGAGCCACACGCTCCACAGTTTGTACATGATGTGGTATTCCCTATCAACGCACAAGATGGTGATTTGCTTAAGGTTTCTGCTTTCAAAGGATTGGAAGACGGAACATTCCCTACAGGAACGGCTCGTTGGGAAAAACGCGGTGTGTCTCCATTTGTACCTGAATGGGAGTCAGATAATTGTATTCAATGTAACCAGTGTGCTTATGTGTGTCCTCACGCTTGTATCCGTCCTTTTGTACTCGACGAAAACGAACAAAAAGGCTTCTATTCTTCTCTGCTTGATATAAAAGCTCCAAAAGAGTTTGCAGGAATGAAATTCCGTATGCAAGTAGGTGTAATGGATTGTTTGGGGTGTGGAAACTGTGTAGATGTATGTCCTGGTACAAGAAGAGATGGTGTTCAGCATAAGGCTTTAGTGATGAAACCATTTGAAGGACAGATAGACGAGGCTAAAAACTGGGAATATATGACAAATGAGGTGAAGACTAAACAGCACATGATAGATACTACCTCTAATGTAAAAAATTCACAGTTTGCTACTCCTCTATTTGAGTTCTCTGGTGCATGCTCTGGCTGTGGCGAGACTCCTTATGTAAAACTTATCACACAGCTTTTCGGCGATAGAGAAATGGTAGCCAATGCTACTGGCTGTTCGTCAATCTACTCTGGTTCAGTTCCTTCTACTCCTTATACTAAAAACGAAAAAGGACAAGGACCTGCTTGGGCTAACTCTCTATTTGAGGATTTCTGTGAGTTTGGTTTAGGAATGCAGATAGCAAATGAAAAGATGCGTGATAGAGTAGAAAAACTTATGACTGAGATTTTGTCCGAAAATCCTTCTCATCCAGAGGCTCAAACAATGAAGAATTGGATTGAGGGTAAGGAAGATGCTAAAATCTCTCGCGAGGCTGGTGATAGACTTGCTGTAGCACTTGAGTCTGCTCAAAGTGATAAGGAAAAAGCCTTGCTCAATCTTCGTCAGTATTTCACAAAACGCTCTCAATGGATTATTGGAGGTGACGGTGCTTCTTATGATATTGGTTATGGTGGACTCGACCATGTTATAGCCTCTGGTAAGAATGTAAATATATTGGTACTTGATACAGAGGTTTATTCAAATACAGGCGGACAGTCATCTAAATCAACGCCAATCGGCGCTATAGCTAAATTTGCTGCTTCAGGTAAGCGTATTCGCAAAAAAGATCTTGGTATGATTGCTACTACCTATGGATATGTATATGTCGCCCAAATCGCTATTGGTGCCAATCAGGCTCAGACCCTGAAAGCTATCAAAGAGGCAGAGGCTTACGATGGTCCGTCTATCGTTATTGCCTACGCTCCTTGTATTGCCCACGGTATCAAGACAGGTATGGGTAAAACTCAAGAGGAGCAGGCTAAGGCAGTAGAGTGTGGATATTGGCACTTGTGGCGTTACAATCCATCACTCGAGGCAGAGGGTAAAAATCCATTCCAGCTCGATTCTAAAGAACCAAATTGGAGTAAGTTCCAAGAGTTCCTACAAAACGAAGTTCGTTTTGCTTCTCTATCAAAGATGTATCCTAAAGAGGCGCAAGAAATCTACCGTGAGGCAGAAGCAAATGCACTTCGTCGCTACAATACTTATGTTCGTATGAGTAAAATGGAGTATTGATAAAATACTGCCTATATACAAAACGAAGCCTTACTTGTAAAAGTAAGGCTTCGTTAGTTTATACATTACCTATCAAACTCCATATACGATAATTTCAAGTCGTTATCTTTCTGAAAGTTTGGTGGTTTGGAAAAAAAGTAGTAACTTTGCACGATTTTTATAGAATTATAAATTTTAAGTAAAGATGAAAGTAAGAACATCTGTAAAAAGACGCAACGAGGATTGTAAAATCGTTCGCAGAAAAGGGCGTCTGTATGTTATTAACAAAAAAGACCCAAAGATGAAACTTCGTCAGGGTTGATTAATTAATTATTTTTTAAACACTTATGGCAATAAGAATTGTAGGAGTAGATTTACCCCAAGCAAAAAGAGGGGAGGTTGGATTGACTTATATCTACGGAATAGGTCGCAGTACAGCACGAAAAATCTTAACCGAAGCTGGTATTGACTATGACACTAAAGTGCAAGATTGGTCAGATGAACAAGCTGGTAAGATTCGCGAGATTATCGGAGCAAAATATCGCGTAGAGGGCGAGCTTCGAAGTGAGGTGCAACTTAACATCAAGCGTTTGATGGATATTGGTTGTTATAGAGGTGTGCGTCATAGAAACGGACTCCCTGTTCGTGGACAAAGCACTAAGAACAATGCCCGTACAAGAAAGGGTAAGAAGAAGACAGTTGCAAATAAGAAAGTTGCAAGTAAGTAATGTTTAATGCTCAAAATTTAAGTTGAAAATGGCAAAAAAAACAGTAGCAACCAAAAAGAGAGTGGTTAAGGTAGACGGCGTGGGACAACTCCATGTTCATTCGTCTTTCAACAATATCATAATTAGTATTACTAACAGCGAAGGACAAGTAATCTCTTGGTCTTCGGCTGGTAAAATGGGTTTTAGAGGTTCTAAAAAGAATACTCCATACGCAGCTCAGATGGCAGCACAGGATTGTGCAAAAGTAGCTTTCGACCTTGGTTTGCGTAAGGCTAAAGCATTCGTAAAAGGACCTGGTAACGGTCGTGAATCTGCTATTAGAACAGTACACGGTGCTGGTATTGAGATTACAGAAATTATTGATGTAACTCCACTACCACACAATGGTTGTCGTCCTGCAAAACGCAGAAGAGTTTAATGTTTAACCTTAAAAAAATGTATTAGAAAATGGCAAGATATATTGGACCAAAATCGAGAATCGCTCGTAAATTCGGAGAGGCTATCTTCGGACCAGATAAAGTACTCGCAAAAAGGACTAATCCTCCTGGACAACACGGAGCAAACCGTCGTGGTAAAAAGTCTGAGTATGCTAAACAATTGAAAGAGAAGCAAAAAGCTAAATATACTTACGGTGTATTGGAAAAACAGTTCCGTAACTTATTTACAAAGGCTCAAACTAAAAAAGGTATTACAGGTGTTATCCTACTTCAATTACTTGAACGCAGACTTGACAATGTAGTTTATCGTTTGGGTATAGCTCGTACTCGTGCTGCTGCTCGTCAGTTAGTAAGCCACAAACATATTACTGTAAATGGTGAGGTGCTTAATATACCTTCCTATTCTGTAAAACAAGGCGACATCATTGGCGTACGCGAGAAAGATAAATCAATGACTGTCATCACAGAGTCGTTAGCTGGAAGTAGCCACTCTAAATATCCTTGGTTGGAATGGGATAAGAATCAAATGGCTGGGAAATTCTTGCATGTGCCAGAGAGAGAGGATATACCAGAGAACATAACAGAACAGTTAATTGTCGAACTTTATTCTAAGGCTTAATCATAATGGCATTATTAGCATTTCAAAGACCGAATCAGGTACACATGGTAGAATCTACAAACTTCAAGGGCAAATTCGAGTTTGCTCCTTTGGAGCCGGGTTTTGCTATGACCATCGGAAATGCTCTTCGCCGTGTATTGCTATCGTCGCTTGAGGGATACGCAATTACATCGCTGAAGATAAGCGGTGTGGTGCATGAATTTGACACCATACCAGGCGTGATTGACGATGTTCAGAGCATTATCCTTAATCTAAAAGAAGTGCGTTTTGCCCATGTGGACGACCAAGATACTACCGAGACGGTTTCGTTTAGCGTATCAGGCAAAGAGGTTCTGACCGCCAAAGATATTGCGGCTAATCTGTCTAACTTTACGGTTATCAACGAAGACCATGTAATATGCACAATGGATAAGAGTGCAAAATTTACAATGGAGTTGCGAATCGAAAAGGGTAGAGGATATCTGCCTGCAGACGAAAATCAATCGGCTTCTAAAGAGATTGGAAATATCGCTATAGATGCTATCTTTACTCCTATAGTAAATGTAATGTATGCTCGTGAGCCTGAGCGTGTAGAGCAAAAGACTGACTATGATAAGTTAGTGTTTGAGATTACTACCGATGGTTCTGTTCATCCAAAGCAGGCGTTGAAGGAGGCTGCTAAGATATTGATAAAGCATTTTATGCTATTTACTGACGAAAGGATTACGCTTGAATTAGATGAGCCTACCGAATCGATTGAGTTTGATAAAGAGACTTTAAGAGTTCGCAGATTGCTACAGACACAACTTACAGATTTAGACTTGTCAGTTCGTGCATTGAACTGCTTGAAGTCTGCAGATCTTGAGACACTGGGCGATTTGGCTCGTATTCCTAAGAACGAACTTATGAAGTTTAGAAACTTTGGTAAGAAGTCGCTTAACGAACTTGAGGATAAACTCGAAAGCCTCAATCTTTCATTCGGTATGGATGTATCTAAATATAAACTTGACAAAGAATAATAAAAAATGAAACACAATAGAAAAATAAATCATTTAGGTCGTACAGCCTCTCATCGTTCGGCGATGTTGTCGAATATGGCTTGTTCGCTTATCAAATATAAAAGAATTTCTACTACAGTAGCCAAAGCAAAGGCTTTGCGCGTATTCGTTGAGCCACTTATTACAAAATCAAAAGAGGATACTATGCACTCTCGTAGAATAGTGTTTGCTTCTTTGAAGGATAAGTATGCAGTAACAGAACTTTTCCGCGAAATCTCACAGAAGGTAGCTGACCGTCCTGGTGGATATACTCGTATTCTAAAGACAGGAAATCGTTTGGGTGACGCAGCAGAGATGTGTATTATTGAGTTGGTAGACTATAATGAAAATATGCTCAAAGAGAAGGCTACTAAAAAGGCTACTCGTACTCGTAGAAGCAAAAAGTCTGCTGATAAGACTGCTCCAGTGGCAGAGACATCTGCACCTGCTACAGAGGAGACAAAGGAGTAATGTAAATTACATACATAAAGAGAAAGGTTGTGGTAAGAGTATTCTTGCTACAATCTTTTTTTGTGTTTCTATTTTTGCAAGATAATAAATTTATTGACTTGGTGCGTTTTGTTTTAAGTTTTATATAGGTTAATAGTAGTTTAATAAGTATATGGAAACTTAAATCGTTTTTTAGTTTCTTTGTTTATGGTTGTAAATCAGCATATTAAATATATTTTAACAAATGTTTTGTTGTTTTTTTGTTGTTTGTATTCTTAAAAGTATTACATTTGCATCGTTTTTCAAAAACAATGAAGTGGGAATTATAGAATTAAAAAACAGGATACTGAAAGTAGCCATAGATATGATAAAAATCTATGGTATTAAGCGTATGCGTATAGACGATATTTGCCAAGAGTTGCAGATTTCAAAAAAAACTTTTTATACTGTTTTTCAGACAAAAAATGAATTGATAGCAAGCATTCTTCAGAGTATCAGAAAAGAGAAAATATACTCTAAGAAATCAATATCTGAGGATATAAACGCTATAGATTATATTTTATCTAATGTTGGTTTTTTGCGTCATAAGCCTATGGAAGCAAAAAGGTTTATGCAAATACATTTAGATTTAGAGCGTTACTATCCCGATATTTACTTGAAGCATAAACAGGAGTTGGAAAAAAATGCTCAGACCTTTATGGAGACCTTTATTGGATTGGGTATAAAACAAGGTGTTTTCAGGGAAGAGATAGATGTGGAGTTTATGAAGATATTGACAGCTGATATTTTTGGAGATATTTTTCCGTATTCTCAGAGGTATAAATTGCCTATCAGTCAGACTGCTGATAATTGTATAGATTCTGTATTTAGGCTTATTTGTACTGATAAGGGATTAGCGTATTATCAAATGCAAAAGACAAATCAAAATATAAATTGCAAAAAAATAAAAGGTTAAATGAATAAATTTAAGTTAATGTTTTTAGGAGCTGTGCTTTTTAGTTGCTGTATGGTAGTAGAAGCACAGCGTACAGTGTCGCTTTCGTTGGAGGCGGCTAAAGATTCTGCTTTGACACACAATAGGCAGATGCAAAACGCAAGTTATGATGTGAAAATAGCCGAAATGCAACGCTGGCAGTCTATATCGTCTATGTTGCCTCAGGTAACGGCTGGTTTTGACTATCAGAATTCTATGGGTTATAAAATGGAACTCAATATGGGAGGAATGCAGATAAGCAAGGAGATTCCTGCGAGTGGTACATTTAATGTTACGGCAGCTATGGCACTTAGTGGTCAGCAGATTGTTGGGGCTTTGGTAAGTAAAATAGCATTAGAGATGAGCGATATTACTCGCAAGCAGACAGAGCAGACTACTATAGCTACTACTACTCAACTTTATATGTCGGCCTTAGCTAATCAAAAGGTATTGTCACTATTAGACTCTAATAAAACAAATATCGATAGAGTATATGAAAGCACACAAGAGGCTGTCCGTATAGGTGTCGTAGAGAAGACAGAGGCTGATAAAATTTATGTGCAGGTAATGAAACTCCAAAGTGCGATTACTTCGGCTCGTCAGGGAGTAGAGTTGCTTTTCAATACGCTTAAGTTGCAACTTGGAATGTCGGCAGATACAGAACTTCTTCTTACAGATGACCTCGATAAACTCACCAATGCAGAGGCTTCTCTCGAATTGCTTCATACAGATTTTGATATGAGTCGAAATTATACTTATCAATTATTGGAGAAAAATCTTGACTTGTCGAAAAAGCAAATATCTTTGGCGGCTGCAGCCTATTCGCCTACGCTGACTATGGCATATCGTTTCTCTAATATAAAATACTTCGGAGGCGAACCTTTGATGAGTACTAATCCTCCTCATGTAGTTTCGGTAGGTGTAAGTCTGCCGATATTTACTTCTGGTAGAAATGTTACTGCTATAAAAGAGAAAAAATTTCAGTATATGAAGACAAAAAACTCTTTTGACGACGCTACAAACCAACTACAAATACAAAATAAACAGTTGAGATTTAACCTGAATACTGCCTATGAGAATTTTCAAATACAGAAGGAAAATATAGATGTTACACAACGAGTTTTTCAAAATGTTACAGAAAAATTCCGTTATGGTAGAGCAAGTTCTTTGGAGGTAACTCAGGCAAGTACCGACCTTATCAATGCTCAGAACTCTTATATTCAGGCATTGATAGATATGACGAATGCTCAGATAGAACTTAGAAATTTATTGAATAAATAATCCGTTTATAAAACAAAATAGTATAATAAAGAAATAAAAAAAAGATAATTAGTATATGAAAAAATCGTTATTGATGATGGTTGCCTCGGCTATGCTTTTAGTAGGTTGCGGAGGCTCTGAAAAACAACAAGAGGCTACAGAAAAGGCAGAAAGTGTAGAGGTGAAAAGCCTCGTGCCTGAGCGAATCGACCGTATAGTAGAGTATTCTACTACGCTTGAGGGATACGAAGAGGTAAATATCTCGCCATCTGTGCAGGGAAATATCGAACATATTTATGTAGAGCCGGGAGCTAAAGTTGGCGCTGGACAACTGTTGGTAAGAATGGACCAGACACAACTCAATTCGGCTAAAGTACAAAAAAATACTTTGAGCGTAGACCTCGCTCGCTCTGAATCTTTGCTGAAAAGTGGCAATTTGGCTCAAAGTGTCTATGACCAACAGAAAGCACAATATGATATGACAGCAGAGAATGTCTCTTTCCTTGAAAAGAATACATTTGTAAAGGCTCCTTTTGCAGGTGTTATCGCCGCTAAAAATTATGAAGACGGAGAGATGTATTCTCCTTCAATGCCTATCTTGAAACTTTCTCAGGTATCTCGCCTAAAGGCTTATATCTCTGTGCCTGAGAGTTATTTTCCTATAGTAAAGCAAAATATGTCTATTACTATAAATTCAGATTTGTATAAAGGTGAGACATTTAAGGGAAAAATAGAGATTATTTATCCTACAATCGACCCAACGACTCATACTTTTACTGTAAAAATAGATATTCCAAATGCTTCTCAGAAACTTCGTCCGGGTATGTTTGCTCGTACAACACTTGTTTTAGGCGAGGTTGATGCTATAGTAGTTCCTTATAATGCGGTATTGAAACTTCAAGGTTCAAACGACCGTTATGTGTATGTAGCTCGAAATGGAGTAGCAGAGCGTATTGCTGTGCAGTTGGGTCAAAGATTTGACGACCGCATTGAGATACTTTCTGATGAACTTCAGAAAGATGACCAAATAGTAGTAGCAGGACAAGGTAGGTTAGTTGATGGTGTAAAGGTAAATATCGTCAGTCAAACTGCTACTACGGAAGCAACTATAGAAAACGATACAGTGTCTAAATAATAATAGATTAAAGTAAAATGGCAATATATAAAACCGCGATAAATAAGCCTATTACTACTGCTTTGATATTTGTGGCAGTAATAGTATTCGGTGTATTCTCTTTCTCAAAGTTGCCTATCGACCAGTTCCCATCTATGGATATTCCGTATGTGTCTATTATGACTACATACCCTGGTGCTAATGGCTCTGAGATAGAGACAAACCTGACTAAGCAACTTGAAAACTCTTTGAACTCTGTTGATGGACTAAAAGAGCTTACCTCAAAGTCGAAAGACAATATGTCGCTTATTACTCTCGAACTTGACTGGGGGCAAAATATCGACGAAGCTGTAAATGATGTGCGTTCTGCCATAGATATGGTATATGACAATCTGCCTGATGGTGCGAGTCGTCCTATGATTTTCAAACTTTCTACCTCAAACTTTCCTATCCTGCAGTATGCTATTACTGCTAAAGAGAGTTACTCTGGTTTGGATAAAATACTTGACGAGAATGTTATCAATGTGTTAAACTCTGTAGAGGGAATAGGTAATATATCGCTTTCGGGAGCACCAGAGCGTTATATATATATAGATCTAGACCAAAATAAACTTGATGCATATAATCTATCTGTAGAGCAGGTAGGTGCCGCTATCTCTGGCAACAATATGAATCTGGCTTCTGGTTCGGTAAAAATGGGTAAGGAGCAGTATCAACTTCGTGTACAGAGCGAGTATGTAGAGAGTTCAGAGATAAATGATATTTTGGTGTCTAATATAGGAGGCAAGAGCGTTTTTGTGAAAGATTTGGCTTCTGTAAGAGATACTATTCGTGATGTGACGCTCGATGAAAAAATCAACGGTCAAGATGGAGTTCGTATGGTGATAATGAAGCAGACAGGTGCAAATACAGTAGCCATAGCAAACGAGGTAAAAGAACGAATGAAAGATATTATACCGACTTTGCCACCTGATATTCATTTTGAGATAATTTCAGATTCATCTGAAACTATTGAAAACTCTATTTATGGATTGTCGGAGGCTGTAATAGTTGCCTTCATATCGGTATTCTTTATAGTGTTATTCTTCCTCGGCAAGTGGCGTGCTACAGTTATAGTAATGCTTTCTATTCCAATATCTTTAGTATGTGCATTTATCTATCTACTTGTCGCTGATAGTTCGCTGAATATAATTTCGCTATCTTCTCTTACTATTGCCGTAGTGCTTGTAGTAGATGATGCTATTGTGGTTTTGGAAAACATTATGAGGCATATAGAACGAGGTTCGCGTCCTCGTGAGGCTGCTATGTATGGTACAAATGAGGTTTGGGTATCTGTTATTGCTACTACATTGGTGATTGTAGCGGTATTCTTCCCTCTTACAATGCTTGGTGGACAGGCAGGTATTATGTTCAAAGAGATGGGATGGATTGTAACGGCTTGTATAGTAGTATCTGCTGTAGTGGCTATTGCTCTTACTCCTATGTTAGCCTCAGTAATGCTTAAAGGTAAAGAGGTAAAGGTAGATGAAAACGGTAAGTTAGTAGAGGTAGAGGATAAAAAGAGTTTCTACGATAAAACTATCTCTAAATGGTTACTTGCATTAGATAAATGGTATGGTAGAATGCTTCATTGGTGTCTCGATCACAAATTAGCTACCTCGTTAATGGCTATTGCTGTACTGATTATAGGTTTTGCTCCAATGGCTATGGGTAAAATCGGTATGAACTTTATGTCTCAACAAGATAATGGCTCTATTAGTGCTACTATCGAACTTCAGAGAGGTACGCGAGTAGAGGAGTCTATGCGCATAGCACGCGAAATAGAGCAGGAATTTGCAGCCCTTGCTCCCGAACTCATAGTGATTTCTTCTTCTACAGGTTCGAGTGATGACGCAGGATTTTCATCTCTTATGAGTAAGGCTACAAATAACATTATATCTATGAGTATGCGTTTCCCTAAAAAATATGAACGAGAACGCACTGTTTTTGAAATCGCTGAAGTATTTCGTCAAAGTTTGGCTAAAAGAGCTGATGTAGTAACTTATAGTGTGTCTACTGCTACTGGTATGGGAGGCGGTAGCGACAATAATGTAGCGGTAGAAATCTATGGTTATGATTTTGATGCTACAAACCGTGTAGCCGAGGAGGTAAAGAATCGCTTCAAGGATATTAAGGGAGCCAGAAACATAACTGTATCGCGTGAGGCTGACCGTTCTGAACTTCAGATAGTATTTGACAAAGAGAAACTTGCTCTAAGTGGTCTATCTACTGCACAAGTATCTACTGCTATCCGTAACCGTGTAAATGGTTATACAGCAGGTTTCCTCAAAGAAGATGGTGATGAGTATGATATAGTAGTTCGTCTGAAAGAAGATTTCCGTTCTACTATTGCCGACATTGAGGATATGACGCTACAGACTCCTACAGGCAAGATGGTTAAAGTAAAAGAGCTTGCTTCTATCCAAGAGTATTGGACTCCGCCTACTATCGACCACAAACGCCGTCAACGCTATGTAAGTGTTACTGTCAATCCAGAAGGTACATCGTTGCTAGAATTGGCTAACGAGGCTAAGAAGATGATTTCCGAGATAGATGCACCACAAGGCGTGATAATGACTGTCGGAGGTACATACGAAGATCAGATGGAGATGAGCCAAGATATGAGTGCTCTGATGCTTATGATTGTACTTCTGGTGTATATAGTTATGGCTTCGCAGTTCGAAAGTTTCTCTAAACCGTTTATGATACTTTTAGGTTCTATACCATTTGCTTTTGCTGGCGGTTTCTTAGCATTGTATCTTGCAGGACAGGAACTTGAAATGGTCGGAATGCTCGGACTTATCCTTTTGGTTGGTATTGTGGTGAAAAATGGTATTGTGCTTGTAGACTACATCAACCTTATGCGTGACCGTGGCTATCCGCTCAACGAGGCTATTGCTCTCTCTGGCGAAAGCCGTCTTCGTCCCGTGCTTATGACAGCAGTTATTGCTATTATAGGTATGTTGCCTATGGCTCTATCTACAGCCGAGGGCTCTGAAATGTGGATACCGCTGGGTATAGTAGTGATAGGCGGATTGGTATTTGCTACTGTGGTAACTTTGGTTATCGTTCCTGTGCTTTACGCTCTTATGTCTCGTAGAGGAGAACGCGACAAAGTAGCAAAGGAACGCAAAGAGTTTATCTTTATGCAGATAAAAGATGAAGATGAAAAATAATTTGTTCAACTAAAAAGATAAAATCAATATAATGAAATCTGTATTTATTGTTTTTAATCAATCTAACACAGAGCGTGTGGAGTATATGCTCGACCAACTTGAGATTAGAGGATTTACACTTTTCGAGCAGGTGCAGGGTAGAGGCACAACCGAAGGGCAACCTCATCGTGGTACACACACTTGGCCTGAGATGAATTCGGCTGTAATGACAGTTGTAGATGACGATAGGGTAGAGGAGTTGCTTCGCACTATAAATAAACTCGATAAGCGTAATCCAGAGGCTGGAGTCCGTGCTTTTGTATGGAATATAGAGCAAATGATATGATTGTGATGTTTTTATAAGTGAATATGTGTTAATAAGTTAAGCAAGCCACTTGATATTTTTATCGTAATGGCGGAAGGCACTGTGGAGTGTAGTTGCTCTACGGTGCTTTTTTTATTTTCTTATCAATATGTAAAAAAAGTATGGTTATGAGAAAATTTCAAAAAAAGATATACCTTTGCACCTTCAAAAAACACACAACAATACATACTGCTCCTATTGGTGTGTGAATGGTTGTTGGAGCAGGTGTTGGTGGTGATGTGATGAACATAAAAGATAGTCATAAAATATAGTCATAAAATATAGTCATAAAATATAGTCATAAAATATATGTTCAAGCTATGGTTGGCTTAGGTAGATATACTGTTTTTAAACAGTATCATTATTCTGGAGATATTGTAAATTCTCTCTCGGAGACAAATCACGATGATTTTGGAGAATTTATAGCAGGACAAGTTGGATACGACTTCTATATTACACCTATGTTTAGTATTGGTGCCTTCTATAGAGGTTCGTATTCTAAGGGAATATACGATGCTTATTTGAATAGTAGTGTTAACATTAAGTTGTCATTATTACTGAGATAATACATATAATTAATATTATATTAATAAGCACTATTATGCTTCTGGAAATTTATTCGAGTTTATTGTAAGTCAAATAGATGAACCATAAGGTTGTATGAAACATATAAGATATATTTTTGCGTGCATTACTATTGTTTTTGTATTTGACTGCGATATATATTCACAGTCAAACGCATCTCAAGCATCTATATATGGTGGGTTGCAATTTTTTGATGAGTATTCTTATCCACTTGATAAATCCTACAATTTTGGAGTTCAGTATAAAAAATATGCTCTACATAGGTTGTTTGTCTCTTTTCAGGGACAGTTCAGTAAAGGAGAAAAACAACATGACATAGTGTTATATCAAGACCGAGAAAATTCATTACCTAAAGGAACATATAGAGGGTATGGATATGGGCATTCTGCAGGTATATCCTTTGGAATAGGAGGTGATTTGTTGAATACAATTCGTCATAAGATATATACTCTGGCAATGGTGGGATTATGTTACTATCATACCTCTAAGTCAAGTGTCGGATACTCTTATGAGCAAGGGCAATATGGGTATCAGCAAGAGATAAAAGGTATTGGAGAATCTGTAGGATTAGATGCAGGATATGATTTTTGGATTACTTCAAAGTTTGGTTGTGGTCTCTTTTATCGTTTTGCATTTTACTTTGTAGAGGGATGGTCTTTGTATGATAATAGTGTTAATTTGAAATTGTTTATAAATATATAGGTGATAAACAATAAAAAAAGGTAGAAACTCTTGCTGTTATTTTTTGATATGCAGGAGTTTTTTGTTTTTTATATTGCTGTGAAATATAAAATTTTGTAACTTTGCAGAATGAATTTTGTAAAAATATAAAGATTAAATATAAAAGTGATGACATCAAAAGAGATAAGAAAAGCTTTCTTAGATTTCTTTGAGAGCAAACAACATAAGATAGTGCCTTCAGCACCAATGGTGATAAAAGACGACCCTACGCTGATGTTTACCAATGCAGGTATGAATCAGTTCAAAAATATAATTCTGGGCAACGACCCTATAAAATATCCTCGTATAGCGGATACTCAGAAGTGTCTTCGCGTAAGTGGTAAACACAACGATTTAGAGGAGGTAGGACACGATACCTATCATCACACTATGTTTGAGATGCTTGGTAATTGGTCGTTTGGAGATTATTTCAAAAAAGAGGCTATTGAATGGGCTTGGGAGTTTCTGACAGAGGTGTTAAAGTTGGACCGAGACCGCCTATATGTTACCGTATTTGAGGGGTCGGCAGAGGATAATCTCGAACGAGATAATGAGGCAGCTCATATATGGGAGCAATTCTTGCCTGCTTCTCGTATTATCAATGGAAATAAAAAAGATAACTTTTGGGAGATGGGAGATGTTGGTCCTTGTGGTCCTTGCTCTGAGATACATATTGATATTCGTCCAGATGAAGAACGCAAAAATATAGACGGGCTTACGCTTGTAAATCAGAGCCACCCTCAAGTAATAGAGATTTGGAACCTTGTATTTATGCAGTTTGCTCGTAAGGCTGACGGCTCTTTGGATAGCCTACCAAATAAGGTAATAGATACTGGTATGGGCTTTGAGCGTCTGTGTATGGCTATGCAGGGCAAATTATCAAACTATGATACAGATGTATTTACGCCGATTATTAGCGAGATTTGTAATTTAGCTGGAGTAACATACGGACAAGAAGAAAAGATAGATATTGCTTGTCGTGTAATTGCCGACCATTGTCGTACAATTGCTTTTTCTATAGCAGACGGACAGTTGCCTTCTAATGCTAAGGCTGGATATGTAATTCGTCGCATATTGCGTCGTGCAGTGCGTTATGGTTATACTTTTCTCAATTTCCGAGAAGCCTTTATATATCGCCTGCTCGATGTGCTTTGTTCTACTATGGGAGAAGCGTTCCCCGAGATAGTAGTACAGCGAGATTTGATACAAAATGTTATTCGCGAGGAGGAAGATGCTTTTCTTCGTACATTGGAGACAGGTATTCGTCTTTTAGAAAAAAATATAAAAGAGAGCAATAGTAGTGTTTTAAGTGGAAAAATTGCTTTTACTCTCTATGATACCTACGGTTTCCCTCTCGACCTTACAGAGCTAATTCTGAGAGAAAATGCTATGACTGTAGATACAGAAGAGTTTCAGCAAGAGATGCAGAAGCAGAAGGAGCGTGCCAGAAATGCCTCTGCTATCGAGACAGATGATTGGGTATTGCTCTCCGAAGGGGAACCAGAGTTTATAGGTTATGATAGGCAAGAAACTGAGGCTAAGATACTTCGTTATAGAAAGATAAAGCAGAAAAATCGTCAATACTTCCAAATAGTACTTTCGCAGACACCTTTTTATGCTGAAAAAGGCGGACAGGTAGGCGATAGCGGGTATTTATTAGGATTAGATGACAAGGAGAAAGTTGCCGTTTTCGATACTAAGACAGAAAATAATCTGAATGTTCATTTAGTAGAAAAACTTCCTCAAAACTTATCTCAACATTTCTGTGCTGTAATAGATAAAGAACGCCGTCAGGCTATTGCAAATAACCACTCTGCTACACATATCCTTCACGAGGCTCTTCGCGAGGTGCTTGGTTCTCATGTAGAACAGAAAGGTTCGTATGTAAGTCCTGATAGTCTTAGATTCGACTTTTCGCATTTTCAGAAAATGTCTCAAGAGGAGATACGCCGAGTAGAGAGGCTGGCAAATGACCGTATACGCCGTAGTTTGATACGCGAAGAAGATCGCTCTGTGCCTATCGCTAAGGCTAAAGAGATGGGAGCAATGGCACTTTTTGGGGAGAAATATGGTGAGAATGTAAGAGTTATCAAATTTGGTAGTTCGGTCGAACTTTGTGGAGGCACTCATGTAGGTAATACAGGAGAAATCGGAATGGTGAAGGTAATATCTGAAAGTTCTATCGCTGCAGGTATTCGCCGTATTGAGGCTATTACAGGTAAGGCTGTAGAGCAGTATCTTTACGAGATGGAAGACAAACTATCTACAATTCATTCAGTGGTTGCTACCCAAGATGTTGTTGGAGAAATCAGCAAGATGAAGGAAGAAAACTCCGAGTTGAAAAAGATGTTTGAGGAGATGCGTCGTATGGAGTTGGAGCGTATGTCTGAATCTCTATTAGATAAAGGTGTAGAGGAGCAAGGTGTTTTAGTAGTAAGAGAGATACTTACTATGTCAGCTTCTGAGATTAAGACACTTGTCTTCCAGATGCGTAATCGCAGAAATGAAAAATTATGTGTCGTTATAGGAGGACTCTTTGAGGAGAAGCCTTCTATTACGGTTTTGTTGTCAGAAGATTTAGTGGCTTCGGGAGCAAATGCTACTACTATGGTTCGTTTGGCTGCGAAGGAGATACAAGGAGGAGGAGGAGGTCAGCCATTTTTCGCTCAGGCTGGTGGTAAAAACCCTCACGGTTTAGAGAAAGCAATATCTATGATAGTTCTATAATGTGTATGAAAACAATATAAAATAAAAATTATGAGTAGTCTGTTGTATTTTGAGGAACATTCGTCTTGTAACAACTTTATTTCTGTTGCCAATTCTGGTTTTTCGCTGAAAGAGGTTAGCAGGGGCGAGCGAATATATTGCCACGACAATAAATATAATGTATTGCTGTTTCTGCTGAAAGGAAAGTTGGAGGTAGAAAAAAATGGCGAAAGTTATATTATGTCAAAAGGTACTGTAATGCTTTTTGATAGTAACCAGATAGACTTCTCTCTGACGGCTCTAAGCGATAGCGATATAGTGTTTCACTACTTTGATATACCTATCCAATTTTGTGAGCGTTTGGCTATTGAGTCTTTGGCGAGTTATCTATCTTCTATGACAGTAGATGATATTATTCATGTAATGGATATAGAGGAACGACTGCTCGACTGTTTTTTAGTGCCTTTGCAAAAAGTACTTTCAGATAAGGCTCGTTGTAAGCATTTTTTCGAGATAAAACATCAAGAGTTGTTTTTCTTTTTCCGCTTCTACTATTCAAAACAAAATTTAGCATATTTCTTTTATCCACTTATATCTTCGAGTCTTGATTTTAAGCAAGTAGTGTATGCTAATTACGATAAGGCTCACTCTGCCAAACATTTGGCTGAATTGTGCCATTATGGAGAGAATCAGTTTCGTACAGAGTTTATTCGTAATTTTTCAGAGACTCCATACGCTTGGTTTAATAAGCGTAGGATGGATGCTGTCAAGGCACGATTGGCTGATAAAAATATATCATTTAGTGATATAATTGCAGAGTTTCAATTCTCTTCGCCTGCACATTTTACTACATACTGCAAGAAGAATTTTGGAATGACTCCAAAGTTATATCGCCGACAAATAATAGAAAATACTTTGTCCGATATGTAAATTATATGAGTTTATTGTGCAAAAAACTGCTGTATTTATATAAAATATAATACGGCAGTTTTTTTGTTTTGTGAAGTCTTTTTGTGTGTTTAGTTATGCTTCTTATGATAGCAATTTTGTCAAGTTTCTCATTGTTGTAGCTGGTTGTTTTCTGGTATATAGAATGTTATATACAGCTTCGGCAATTGGTAGGCTTACGCTGAAAGCTTCGTTTATTTCGTGGATACATTTTGCAGCATAATATCCTTCGGCTATCATCTCCATCTCCATTTGAGCAGTTTTTACAGAATATCCCTTGCCTATCATTGTACCAAAAGTACGGTTTCGGCTGAAACGCGAGTATGCTGTTACTAATAAGTCGCCTAAATATACGCTCTCCTGTATATCTCTATGCTGTGGTAATACTGCGTTACAAAATCTATTTATCTCTTGCAGTGCGTTTGAAATTAGTACCGCCTGAAAGTTATCGCCATACTTTAACCCGTGACATATACCTCCAGCGATAGCATATATGTTTTTCATTACAGATGAGAGTTCTATACCATTAACATCGTCGCTGATATAAGTTTGTGTGAAGTCGTTAGTCAGCATTGAGGCGAGTCTCTTTGCTAACTCTCGGTCTTTGCATCCAATTGTCAGATATGACATTCTTTCCAAAGCTACCTCTTCTGCGTGGCACGGACCAGATATTACAGCAAGCTGCTCCAATGGCACTTGGTAATACTGTGCAAAATACTCTGAAAGTATCATATTTTCGTCAGGGACAATACCTTTTACTGCCGAAACTATAATTTTGTCCTTTAGAGGTATGGTCAATTTTCCAAGCTGCGACTTAAGATAAGGCGATGGAATCGCTACGAATACTACATCTGCCTCCTCTATCACATTATTTATATCCGATGAAAAATTGATTTTTGATATGTCGAAATGTATGCTTGTAAGGTAGTTAGGGTTGTGCTCCAGCGATTTGAATTTTTCTATGTTTTCGTTGCTTCTCAAAAACCAACTGATTTCGTCTAAATTTTTGAGCAACATTTTGGCTATTGCAGTTGCCCAACTTCCACTTCCAAGTATGGCTACTTTCATTGTTATTTCCTATTTTACTTTTTTGGAAGGGCAAATTTACAACTTTAATTTGAATTTTTAGACAGTTTTTTGTAACTTCGCAGATATTTTGGCTTTTCAATGTTTTTGTATGGCAAAATCACAGCAGTATATCGAGATAAAAAACGCAAAGGTTCATAACCTAAAAGGAGTTGATTTAGATATTCCTCATAATAAGTTTATTGTAGTAAGTGGGCTTTCTGGTAGTGGTAAGTCTTCTTTGGCTTTTGATACTCTGTATGCTGAGGGGCAGAGGCGTTATGTAGAGAGTCTTTCGGCTTATATTAGGCAGTTTTTAGGCAAAATGAATAAGCCAGAAGTAGATTATATCCGCAATCTACCTCCTGCTATTGCTATAGAGCAGAAGGTAGTAAGTAACAATCCTCGTTCTACTGTAGGTACTTCTACTGAGATTTATGAGTATCTAAAACTTCTGTTTGCCAGAGTCGGTAAGACATATTCTCCGATTTCGGGACGAGAGGTAAAAAAACATACGGTACAAGATGTTATCGACTTTGTCTATGCAATGCCTATAGGTACAGAAGTATATCTTTTAAGTAAAATAAGACAGGTAGAGGGCAGAAGCCTAGAGGAACAATTACAGTTATATCGCCAACAGGGTTTTAGTAGAGTGTTTTCAGAAGGTATTGCTGTAAGAATCGACGATATTTTGGAGAGACGATCTAAAGCTAAAAGAGGTGTAAGATTGCTTGTAGATAGAGTTCGTCAAGATGGAAGTAAAGAGATGATAAATAGGCTTGCCGATTCTATTCAGGTAGCCTTCTTTGAGGGGCATAATGAGTGTGAGGTGTTTATTAAAATAGGCGACGAGAGCCATACCCAAAGTTTTTCCAAAGCATTTGAAGCTGATGGTATAGAGTTTGAAGAGCCTACGCCCGAAATGTTTAGTTTCAATAATCCTTTTGGCGCATGTCCGCGTTGTGAGGGCTTCGGGAGTGTAATAGATATTTCTGAAGATATGGTGATTCCTAATAAATCATTGAGTGTTTATGAAGATGCTGTTGTCTGCTGGAAAACACCGAGTGCTAAGGAGTGGAAAGATGCTCTAATACGCTATGCTGAAAAGTCGCATTTCCCTATACATAAGCCATATAGGGAGTTGTCGAAGGAGCAAAGGACACTCCTATGGGAGGGTAATAAGTATTTTGGAGGAATAAATCAGTATTTCGATTATGTAAAGTCTCAGCAATATAAGATACAGTATAGAGTATTGCTCTCTCGCTATCGTGGCACAACTATTTGCCCAGACTGTCATGGCACAAGACTTCGACCTCAATCATCGTATGTGAAATTGAAGTTTAAGCGTTGAAATAGGTAATTCTATATGCTCTTTTTGCATATTTGATACAATCTAAAATCTATTAGTTATAGGTTTTTTATCGTTGTAAAAAATAAAGGTAATGTTTTTTTGCTATGTTTTTTGATAAGCACAATTTTTTTCGTACCTTTGCATTCCGAAAATGAGACTGATTGAACAATCAAATTTATCGGATATTTATAATGATGTGACGCGTTTTGATAAATCATATCGTCACGATGTTTTTTTTGTTTTTGTTTATTCTGTTTGTTATAAATAGATTTGATTGAAAGAGTAGAGCAACTGTATTAGCATACTCTTTTTTTATAAATTTGTAGTCTGTTTTCTTTTGTATATATGATGAAAAATAACAACTCAATATAAAATTTTAAGTATGAAGCGCACGGATATAAAGAAAGTAATGGTCATAGGTTCGGGTCCTATCGTAATAGGGCAAGCTGCGGAGTTTGACTACTCTGGCACACAAGCTTGTTTGGCTCTAAAAGAGGAAGGCTATGAGGTGATATTAGTTAATTCAAACCCAGCCACTATTATGACCGATACACATATTGCAGACAAGGTTTATATGGAGCCACTTACGCTGGAATATGTAGCCAAAATCATTCGCTATGAGCGTCCTGATGCCATAGTACCGGGGCTTGGCGGACAGACTGCTCTTAACCTCGCTGTTCAATTGGCTAAAAAAGGAATTTTAGATGAATGTGATGTGGAGATACTCGGCACTTCGTTTGAGAGTATTGAGATGGCCGAAGACCGCGAACTCTTCAAGGAGTTGTGCCAAAGGCTCGGCGAACCTGTACTTCCTTCTATAATAGCCAATAATATGGATGAGGGAGTGCGTGCTGCCAAAGAGATAGGTTATCCAGTAATCCTACGCCCAGCCTTCACGCTTGGAGGTACTGGAGGTGGCTTTGCTGATAATGAAGAGGAGTTTAGAGAGGTAATGCGTCATGCTCTTTCGCTTTCGCCAGTACATCAGGTGTTGGTAGAAAAGTCTATTAAAGGCTTCAAAGAGATAGAGTATGAGGTAATGCGAGATAAAAATGATACGGCTATTGCTATTTGTAATATGGAAAACATAGACCCTGTAGGTGTGCATACGGGCGACTCTATGGTTGTATGTCCTTCGCAGACTCTTACAAATAAAGAGTATCAGATATTACGCGATTCGGCTTTGAAGATTATTAGAGAGTTGAAGATAGAGGGTGGTTGTAATGTACAGTTTGCTTTAGACCCTCTAAGTTTTAGTTATTATCTTATCGAAGTAAATCCTCGTGTAAGCCGTAGTTCTGCTTTGGCTTCTAAGGCAAGTGGATATCCTATAGCCAGAGTTAGTGCCAAAATAGCCGTAGGACTTACTCTCGATGAGATACAGATAGCAAATACTCCTGCAAGCTTCGAGCCAGCATTGGATTATGTTGTGACGAAAGTTGCTCGTTTCCCTTTCGATAAATTTACAGAAGCATCGAATCAACTCGGCACGCAGATGAAAGCCACAGGTGAGGTAATGGCCATAGGTCGTACTATGGAGGAGAGTTTGCTGAAAGCCATTCGTGGATTGGAGACAGGAGTTTGCCATATATGGAGCAAAAAGTTCGATGGGCAGACTACTGAGTTTTTGCTTGAATATATAAAACAAGCTACAGACGACCGTCTATATGCTATCGCCGAACTTATTCGCCAAAAGATAGATCTCGGAATTATATACAACTCTACAAAGATAGATATGTTCTTCTTGGAGAAAATAAAAAATATAGTAGAGTTTGAATCTGTAATAAAGGCAAATCCTATGGATAAAGATGTATTACTGCAGGCTAAAACAATGGGATTCAGTGATAGATATTTAGCGATGTGTTGGAGTAGTATAGAGCGGGAATTGTCGCAACTTGATATATTCCGTCTTCGTCGCGAACTCAATATCTTTCCTGTATATAAAATGATTGATACTTGTGCCAGCGAGTTTTCTGCCTATGTGCCTTATTTCTATTCTACATACGAGGACGAAAACGAATCTCAGATTTCTGAAAATAAAAAAATCATAGTTTTAGGTTCTGGTCCTATTCGTATTGGGCAGGGTGTAGAATTTGACTACTCTACAGTACATGCTATTTGGACTATCCAACAAGCAGGTTATCAGGCTATTATTATAAATAATAATCCAGAAACGGTATCTACAGACTATACTACCTCCGATAAACTTTATTTCGAGCCTATGACTGTAGAAGATGTGATGAACATTATAGATATGGAGCAGCCAGACGGAGTCATTGTTACTCTTGGCGGACAGACGGCGATAAACTTAGCAGAGCCTCTGCAGGAACTTGGGGTAAAGATTATTGGTACAGGAGTAGAGGCTATTGATAGAGCTGAAAATCGTGATAGTTTTGAGAAAGTAATGACATCTTTGGGCATTCCTCAGCCTATAGGACAAGCGGTAACTAACATTGCAGACGGCTGTCGTGTAGCCTCCGAAATAGGTTATCCTGTACTTGTTCGCCCAAGTTTTGTGCTTGGCGGGCGTGCTATGCAGATAGTAAATAATGAGGAGAGCCTGAAAAAGTATCTACAGACAGCAGTAGAAATTAACGATAAGCAACCAGTGTTGGTTGATAAATATGTATTTGGTAAAGAACTTGAGGTAGATGCTATTTGTGATGGCGAAAGAGTCTTTATACCAGGTATAATGGAGCATGTAGAGCGTACAGGTATTCACTCTGGCGATAGTATTTCTGTCTATCCTACATTTTCTGTATCGCAGGAAGTAAAGGATAAAATCATAGATTATTCAGTAAAACTTGGAAAAGAGATAGGTATCGTCGGACTTTTCAATATACAATTTATAGCAGACTCAAAAGATGATGTATATGTAATCGAAGTAAATCCGCGTTCGAGCCGTACAGTGCCATTTCTAAGTAAAGCTACTGGAGTTCCTTTAGCTGATATTGCTACTCGTGTGCAGCTTGGACATTCGCTTTTAGAGCAAGGATACACGGATACTTATTATCCCGACAAGAAGAGTTGGTTTGTCAAAGCCCCAGCGTTCTCTTTTAGCAAGATACGAGGAATGGACGCTTATCTATCTCCTGAGATGAAATCTACTGGAGAGGCTATCGGTTACGACAAGTCACTTACTCGTGCTTTGTATAAAGCGTTAGTATCGTCTGGTATGAATGTCTCAAACTATGGAACCATACTGGTTACTATAGCTGACTGTGATAAGGCTAAAGCCCTTCCATTGGTAAAACGCTTCTATAATATGGGATTCAATATAGAGGCTACCAAAGGAACTGCAATATATCTAAGAGAACACGGTATTAGGACTCGTATTCGTCAGAAATTGTCGGAGGGGTCAAATGAGATTTTTGATTCTATTCGTCAGGGGCATGTTAGTTATGTGATAAATACTATTGATATTAGTAAAGACCGTACGCAAGCAGATGGATTTCAGATACGCCGCTGTGCAGTAGATAATAATGTTGCTATGTTTACATCTCTGGAGACAGTAGAGGTATTGCTTGATGTGTTAGAGGAGAAAACTCTCGGCGTATCTACTGTAGATAGTATGGAGTAGATTTTATTTGTAAAATGTAAGATAAAACAAACGGTGTGTAAGATTCTATACACACCGTTTGTTTTATAAAAAAAACAGTAAAACTATAAGCCGGGTTCTGTATCTCTTGCGAAGCAGAGATGCTTGTCATTTATCTCGAAGAGCCATTGCTGACACTCTCTATCGTTCTACCCTCCAACTCGGGCGAGCAACCCTAAAGCGTTGGTTTACTTGAACTTTCAACACATAGTGTGTACGGCACTGCTTGTCGCCAAGCAGTCGGTAGGCTCTTACCCTGCCTTTTCACCCTTACCCTTGCGGGCGGTAATTTTCTGTTACACTTAACTCAACTTCACAGCCGACTTCCCGTTAGGAAGTATGTTGCTCTGCGTTGCCCGGACTTTCCTCTTTGCCTGAATCTACAAAGCGACAAGCCGTTTTACTGTTTGTTTTTTTAGAACGGCAAAGTTAATGCTTTTTATCTAAAATATCACTTTTTGCATTTGCGGAAACCTATCATTTGCTCCATCTATATATATGAAGAATACACCAACGCCATCTTTGTCTATTTTTATTATTTCTTCGTTTGATTGAATTTGTTTGTGCAATATCTGCATTCCTGCAGAAGAAAATACTGATAGCCATTTGCCCTCCGCATCTTTTATTTTGAACTCGTTTGTTGATATAATCTCTACGAAATTTTTGTTGTTATTAGTATTTGCTATACCGTTTGTAATCCCAAGATTCAGGGCAACTACTACTGCGTCGTGGTCAGAGCAACGATACATATTATCTTGATAAGTAGGTTCGGAATACTCAAACATCGAAGGTTCGTCTGCATTTATATGAAATACCTCTACATCAGCGATTTGCTGAGCCATAGTAGGCGAGGCTAAGGCGTGGTCTAAACAGCCAGAAAGCCCTTGATATAGGTAAGAATAAGACTCTGGACTCTCATTTTTTAGCATATTTATAAAATTATTTTGGTAGAATACCTCAAGCGGGTCTTCTTCAGAGTAGGCATTTAGGTCACCTACAACTAATACATCATCATCTCCTACCGAAGAGATATATGCTGGCATAGCGGATATTACGGCTTGAGCCTCTCTTATGCGGTCGCCATTGAATTTGCCTTGCCCGTCTCCCAAATCTGCGTTGTTTCCACTAGCGTTAGAACCTGTTTTTGACTTAAAGTGATTTAGCGACAAAATAAATTTTTCTCCGTTTGACTTCATTTGAAATCCCTGAAGTTTTTTTCTATGCTGTACTACCGTATTGATATTTTTCAGCGAACCAAAAGGTTGTACTTTATCCTTTCTGTATATAAAACCTACTTTTGTATAACTACCATAAGCACTTCCGCCGTCATTGATAAAGTCAAATACCTCTTCTCCTTTCTCTTCGTTCATAGCAAAGCATAGCTTTTGCAATGCCTGTTGTCCTTGCTGAATTTCTATCAGACCATAAATATCGGCATCTATTGCCATAATGGCTTTAAGTATTTTTGAATGCTGGCGAGCTGCTTCCTCGTAATTGTCTGGTCCATATCCTGTTCCGTAGTTTGAATATAGATAGTATTCGAGATTGAAACTCGCTACTTTTAGATTGTAGTTTGTGTCAAACTCTACACTTGCGGGGCGTTCGTTGCCATAAAATTGAAGCGAAGCTAAATCATCTACAGGTACCAAAGCCCAGCCCCATGAGTATTGTCGAAGCGTAGCCTTCAGATTGTTGATACGGCTACCTATGCGACGAGTACCGTCTGCTGATGAAAATGGTAATGGAGTAGGATTGGTTTGCGAACTACCGTCATCTATGTAAATCCAATTTTTTGCGTTTTCGCTTATTATATCTTGATAATCAGATGAATTTGGGCGAGCCATATCTGTAGGGTTAAATAGACGCAATGAAGAGAGTTTCAATTCTCCATACTTCTGCCATTGTGAATTGTCGCTTACTACCAATGTTTGGTCGAAGTATAATACGCGGTCTTTTTTAGCCATATAGTCTGCTGTAGTCTGAAAGTCGTCTGGAAAGACGACTGTATCTACTGTCTGTCCATACGATAACTGATAGACAATCAGTATTATAAAAGATAGTTTGAGTTTCATTGTTAAAATCTATTTTTGAATTTGTAAAAATAATACTTTTATTTCAAACAAATTATTAACTTTGCCCATTGGCAAATAAAATAATTCATTAACACAAAAATTTTACCTGTATGATTGATTTTAGAAATACTGAGATTGCTTTTCGGAGTAAGAGCGATGGAGATTTAAGACGAGCCAAGTTGTTATTCAAATGTATGAGCAAGCGCTGGATAGTAAAGAGCGGTAAATATCTATCGGAGATAGCACAAGCCATACACTTTCCTATAGCGTGGGCGCTTAAACCAACTATATATAGCCAATTTGTAGGAGGCGAAAACTTGCAGGAGTGTATTCCTGTAGCTAAGAGCTTACGAGAGTTTGGCGTGTGGTCTATATTCGATAACTCTGTAGAGGGTGGTGGCACAGAGGAGTTTATCCGCGAAAACTTTGATGAAGCCGTCCGTTCTATTATTTTTACTAAAGAAAATGAAAAGGTAGCATACTCAGTCTTTAAGCCTACTGCTCTAGCGCCAGCAGAAATTTTAGAAAAAAAGTCGGAAGGTAGGGAGCTTACAGAGGAAGAGGCTAAGATATATGAGCGATTTGTAGAGAGGTTCGACCTCCTTTGTAAAAAAGCTTTCGAAGAAGATGTGCGAATACTTGTAGATGCAGAGGATTATTGCTATCAGGCAGAGGTAGATAGGCTGACAGAGGCAGCGATGCGTAAATATAATCAAAAGCGAGCCATCGTATTTGCTACGCTACAGATGTATCGTCACGATAGATTGCCTTATTTAGAATATCTACACGCAGATGGCAAAAAGTGTGGCTACAAACCCGGTATAAAGTTCGTAAGAGGTGCTTATATGGAAAAAGAGAGGGAGAGAGCCAAGCGTATGGGCTACCAAGACCCAATCTGTAAGGATAAGGCTTCTACAGATGTAAATTACAACTCTGGTGTGGAGTATGTAGTAGAGCACATAGAAGATATGGAGCTATTTTGCGGTACACACAATGAGAAGAGTAACTTGCTACTTGCCGCCCTGATAGATAAAAAAGGTTTGGCGAAAGACGATTCAAGGATATTTTTTGCACAACTCTACGGTATGAGCGACAATATCTCGTACAATTTGGCAGATGCTGGGTATAATGTAGCAAAATATGTGCCTTATGCTCCTGTAAAAGGCGTATTGCCGTACCTTGTGCGCAGAGCTGAGGAGAATACTGCCATAGCAGGGCAAACCTCTCGCGAACTCGAACTGATAGAGACCGAGGTAAGACGGAGAAAGGGCTGATAAATAAAAATAATAAATATAAAAGTGCAGAAAAATTTGGTGGTGCAGAAAAAATGTATTACTTTTGCACCACAGTTTTGGAGAGATGGCAGAGTGGTCGATTGCGGCGGTCTTGAAAACCGTTGACTGTAACAGGTCCGGGGGTTCGAATCCCTCTTTCTCCGCAAAATGTCAATAGTTTGTTTAAACAAAATTATTTATTAAGAATGAAAAAAGGAATTCACCCAGAAAGTTATCGTCCCGTAGCGTTCAAGGATATGTCAAACGATGTGATGTTTATCTCTCGTTCGACTGTAGCTACGAAAGAAACCATCGAAATAGATGGGGTAACATATCCTTTAGTAAAGCTTGAAATTTCTAACACATCTCACCCATTCTACACAGGTAAGTCTAAACTTGTAGATACTGCAGGACGCGTTGATAAATTTATGAGTCGCTATAAGGATAGAGCCTCAAGAGCAAAGAAATAAGCTTCTAAGGTAAGGGATAAGATAACAAAACTCTCGTTTCTAAAAGGAAATTGAGAGTTTTATTTTGGTGTATAATAGTATGGTGATTAAATCATTTTTTTGCACTAATTTTATGAATTAAAATTAGTGCAAAAAAAGTATATTATGTAGTATTAGCTTTGTTTATTTTTTGTAAAAGTAGTATCTTTGCTTTTTACAAATAACTGATATATGAAGCAAAAGAAAATTAAGCTCAGCGACCTCGAAAACCTTTTAATGAAAGTTGCTGACGAACTTCGTGGAAAAATGGACGCATCCGAATACAAGGAATATATTTTTGGTATGCTTTTTATTAAGCGTATGTCCGATGTATTCGACCAGAAAAGAGAAGCTAAGAGAATAGAAAACAAACATCTCGATAAACCAGAAACAGCAGACTTCCTCAATGAGATTCTTGAGGACCCAGGAACATACGGAGATACATTTTTCGTTCCTAAACGCGCTCGTTGGAACGAGCCGTTTGTCGACGAAAACGGCACTCTACAACCAGCTATCAAAGACTTGCAAAACAACATTGGGCAAATGCTAAACAAAGCACTTAATGCTTTGGAAGACGCAAACCCTGGCACTCTTTCTGGTATATTCAAAGACCGTATAAACTTCAACAAAGAAGTTAAAGGCAAGCAAATCGTTAAAAACGAAAACCTAAAGAACATCATTAACATATTCAACGAATTTCCTCCGTTAATCAACGAGAACTTCGAGTTCACCGATTTGCTTGGTGCAGCATACGAATATTTGCTAAAATACTTTGCCGACCAGAGTGGTAAGAAAGGCGGTCAATTCTATACTCCTTCGCAAGTTGTTCGCTTGCTCGTTCAGTTACTCGACCCAAAAGAAGGAATGTCTGTCTACGATCCAACGGCTGGCTCCGGTGGTATGCTTATACAGTCACAGCAATATGTAGTTGAGTAAGGTGGTAATGGCGACAACATTTCACTAAACGGACAGGAGCTCGACCCATCTGTAGTTGCTATCTGCAAAATGAATATCATTCTGCACAATATTACAAACTACAACATCGAATTCGGCGACACTATCTCAGAGCCGTTAAATGTCGAAAACGGAAGGATAAAGCAATTCGACCGCGTAATTGCAAATCCACCTTTCTCTCAAAATTACACGGTTGAAAATATGTTGTTCCGCGAACGCTTCCGTTACGGCTTTGCTCCCGAAACCGGTAAGAAAGCCGACTTTATGTTTGTCGAACATATGTTGGCAAGTTGTAAGCCCGACGGCAAAGTGGCAGTTGTTATGCCTCACGGCGTTTTGTTCCGTGGCGGTAAGGAAAAAGAAATTCGTACTGCCATTATTAACAACGATGTTCTCGAAGCAATTATTTCATTACCCGAGAAACTTTTCTATGGTACAGGCATCGCAGCTTCTATTCTTGTATTCAACAAGAAGAAACCTTTAGAACTTAAAGACAAGATTTTTATTATCAATGCCGACCGCGACTATGCCGAAGGTAAGAATCAGAACTACCTTCGCCCCGAAGACATTGAAAAAATCACTTCAGTTTTCTACAATAAGATTGAAGAAGAAAACTATTCTCGCCTTGTTCCTGTTAGCGAAATCATTGACAACGACTATACGCTAAAGATTCGTACCTATGTTGACAATACACCTATGCCAGAACCTCAAGATGTTCACGCTCACCTTGTCGGTGGTGTACCTCAAGCAGAAATCGACGAAATCTACAGAACACAAGGTTGCAAATTTGCATTCGATAGCAAAGTTTTATTTACAGACTCTATCAATGGTTATGCTCAGTTTATCAATCCCGACAAGTCAAGTATAAAGACTACAGTTGATGCTGATAGTAATGTCCGTGGAATGTTTAATGAGATGATAAAAGCTTATACTTGTTGGTGGAATAATGCTAAAGAAGACTTTTCTGCACTCGCTCCATCTGGTAACACAATATGCAAGTCCTATGTACAAATTCGTAAGAAACTGCTCGAAACAATGTGCGAAGCTATTGTACCGCTCGAAGTGCTTGATAAATATCAGGTGCCAGGTGTATTCGTCAATTGGTGGGACAATATAAAATACGACCTTAAAACTATTATGCAGTTCGGTTGGGAGCCATCTCTTATTCTCGACGAAGACCTTATTAAGCGTTATTTCTCTAAAGATAAAGAAAATATAGACGCTCTCGAAACCGATTTGGCAGACAAGGAATCTGCACTTGCATCTGCCGTCGAGTCGGCTTTGTCATTATGTGAATTTGAAGCCGACGAAGAAGATTCCGATTCCGACGACGATAGCAACAAGCCTACTGCTAAGTTAGCAAAGCAAATGCTTAAGGAACAAATCGATTCTATCGAAAACGCTAAGACTCGCAAACCATACGAAGACAGCAAAAAGAGTATTCTTGAACTCGAAGCTGATATTAAGCAAATAAAAGCCAACATTAAAGACGCGAAAGAAAAGCTCGAAATTAAGCTCGAAATTAAACGTTATGGTGCTGACGATTTGCATACCCAATACGCAAAATACATTAAGCAGCTCGAAAATGAAGTAGAGTTTCTTAAAGATAAGAATGATAAAAAGGCTAAGACTGAACTTAACAAAAAGCTCAAGAACATCGAAAAACTTAAGGAAATGGATTCCCAATTCGACACTATGTTAAAAGAAATGGGTGGTATTATTCCAGATCAAGAAGCTAAAGAGCTTATTCTCGAAAAGCATTCTAACCTTATAGCCATTCAACTCAATCGCTACTTCGACAACGAATGTCGCGACTTGGTTGCTCTATACGAAAACCTATTCGACAAATACGCACTTTCTGCTCAGCATATCGAAAACGAGCGCTCTCAGTCTATTGCATCTCTAAATCAATATTTAAAACAACTCGGTTATTAAATCTTCATTATTTTATCCTTTATGAAATCAAAAGATATAATACCAAAAGATTGGATAGAAAATACATTAGGGAAAGTATATATAGAACAACCTAAGTCTAAACTAAAGGTTGGTGATGCTGATAACTTTGGAAATGTTCCTTTCTTTACGAGCGGGGATGCTGTTTTGTCTCATTCAACTCCAATAATTGAAGGTGAAAATATTTTTCTTGCTACAGGTGGTTCTGCTAATGTAAAATACTATGATGGTAAGTCCGCATATTCTACAGATACTTATGCTATAGTTGGGAAAAATATAAACACTTTATATTTGTATTATTTACTTCTTAATAATATTTCAATTATTAACCAAAACTATTTCTCCGGAAGTGGACTAAAACATTTACAAAAAAACGATTTTAAAGAAATTGTATTTTCTCTACCAACATCTCTCACTGAGCAGAAGCAAATCGCCGACATTCTTTCTACTGCCGACAAAGC
>R18__coassemble_1223_pt1 | contig 57012 bp, 43 predicted proteins | sample R18__metabat2_low_PE_054 | metagenome-assembled genome bin R18
GAGGAGGAGGTGGTGGTGGTGGCACAAGTTTTGGTCTTGTAACATCAAAGAACACTGTACCTTTAACTCCTACAATAAAAGGAGTAACCTTTTTGTTTGAACCGCCATCAAAACCACGATTAGTAGCCAAAAGGTTTTCATTTTTGAATTCCACAGCCTCTGGATTCATAGCAAAACCAGATGGTTCTGACGGAACTGACCCTTCGTTATTAGGAGTCTGATTGATATTCATCAAACCATAATCAGCAAACAATGCGACTCTTACGGTAGGAACCTCACGCTTAAATGGCTGATACTCTCTTTTTACTTGCTGTTTCTTATTACGCTGGCGTTGTTGACGCTGCTTTCTCGCCTGCTCTCTACGCTCTTTTGCCGATAGTTTTTTATCAGCCTTAGGAGTTCCAGCATTCTTAAAAATCCATTTATTAAGTTCTATTCCAAACTCTACAGAAGCTGCTAAATTAAGTCCTCCAAACTTAGATTTAGTATTATGAGCCTCTTTCTTCAGAATTTGGTCGCCATAAAAGTGATTAGGCATATTTACAAAAGTATCGATATACTCCTCGTGAAAACCAGCAGTATTTACCTTTCCTTTTGTTGAGCCAAAACCCATTACAGGTAATCCTACCTTTACTCCTGCTAAGAAATAGAAATCGTATGTGGCATTGAACCTCATACCCGCAAGTATCGGAACATTTACAATTCCGACATTCTGAATATCACGGAATTTAAGGTATTTAGAGCGAAGCTTAATGTATTCTCCGCCTACTCCTTCTGGTTTTATCTGATCATCATACCGAAGTAGTCGCTCGCCATCAAGCCCCATCACCTTAGTGTATGAATTCAAAAATTGGAATTCCACACCCGTATTCAGCAAAAATCTTTTCACTCTAAGTTGATAGCCTCCACCGATACCTGCTCCGATACCACCCAATACTTTTGTCTGGTCAATATCGTGGAAAAGAGCAGAGTAACCAGTATAGACCCAACCACCGAGATAATGTCTGGTATTGGTAGGCTTCACACGCATCTCTCCTTCCTGCTGAGTAGCATTCTGAGAGAATACGCCGAGACCAACAACCAGAGCAAGTAGCAACAGTGTCGCTCGTCTAAGATTAGTTATTCCCTTCATATATAATTATTTTTATATTTTCGGTTAATTAAAAGTATTAATTATTGAGCAACAACTATTTTGAAGTTGCGAACTATACCACTTTGCATCTGCATTCTAACGATATATATACCAGCAGTATTTGGAGCTACATATTCAGGAGACTCTGGCGAGATTACCTGATGAGAAACCCTAATACCTTGAGCATTATACACATAGACATCAGCAGGCTCGTCTATATCATAAACGCGGATATTAGAAGCACCTGAAACAAAATTTGGAGTAGCACCTGAAGTATATGCCTTAGCCTCTATAGGACAAGTAAATATAGCGTAGTCTTCGCCTACTCGAGTAAGCTCTACATTATAGTTAGACCCCACCTCAAGTCCACCTGACACATACAGATAAGATTTAGTTTCTCCAGCGATAGGCTCGCCGTCCTTATACCACTGATACTTACTAAACTGATAACCGCCGTTATACTTATCATTCAAAACAGAGATTACATCACCCCAATTTTGTTCAATAGTAGAAGCCTTATACTCTACTTGGAAAGGAACATTTAGAGTTGCTCCCTTACAACCATACTTATCGTCTTCAAAACTAATAGATACAGTATAATTATTTGGACGAATATCCACAGGTATTGGTACTACTATACTCTTATTTACGCTATCAGGCTTATAGTCTCCGTTACTTTCAGCAAAGTCAGAGCCATCTGCAAAATTAAGAATATACTTAGTAGGCTCGCTACCGCCAGTATTATTATAGTTCATAGTAAATTCAGGGTCGTCAGCACAAATAGGATTTTCAAATGGCTTAATAGTAATATCCATTACTGGGTTTACCTTTAAGTTCATTATCATAATACTATCACAACCTACTTGCGAAGCATATTGTTTTGTATAAACACCTGTTTCTGTAAGGTTATCTCCTTCCCAAAGCAATACATCACCCTGACATATAGTAGTATCCTGCTCTATCTCTATCTTATCGGCTACCTTAAAGTCAAGGATAAACACACTATCACATCCAGTTGGCATTTTAACACTATCCATATAAATACCATCTTCTGTCAGGTTCTTACCTCTCCAACGATAAGGCACTTGCTCGCGACAAGTAGTAATCTTTTGATTCTTTGTAACATCACCTACTTTAGGCACATTAATAGTAATTTTAGCAGTATCCTGACATAATCCGTCAAGTATAGTAACCAAAGAGACATGGTATGTGCCTCCTTCATTTGGGAATGCTACTTTTGGATTTTTCTCATATTTTACAGAATAGAGTCGACCAGTCTCGCTTTGTTCACGGATAATCCACTTCCTATTAGTAGGATATTCTACCTCATCTGAACCTTCAGAACCTACATATATCACACTATTATCTACAAACTCTACATAATTTATACAAGAGTCTGGTTTATGCTGATAAGCAGGATTTGAGCTAGGGAAACGAGGTGCCAAACGAGAAGATATATTAAAATAACAAGCATGGCGAGGACCTTGCTCTGTCTTCAAGATAACTCTACATACATAGGTAGTAGTATCAGTAATACTTGTAGGAGCAAAACCTCTCTCTGTACTAAGACAATCATTCTCGATTTCGCTATAATCAGCATCATCAGCATGCGCTAACGAACCATCTGTATTATATTTTTTATACCAACAATAAGCAAAACCTTCAGGTGCAAAGATAGTATCCACTGTCTGGCTTTCGCAGCTAAATCCCTCAAACTGTTTGCTTGCACAGTCCATCATAAAATAAGCGTAGCCGAAGTGAGCTCCTTGCGAACAGTCCCATGTAGAGAGACGAATTTGAATATCCTGTCCTGCATACTCTTCGAGGTTAAGACCAATAGTAGTCCAGTCTTTCCATTTAATTGCACCGCCATTCATAAAGTGCCAGCCATCCTCTTGAGAAGTATTGGTACCTGGCACGAATTCCACATTACCACAGTCTGGATTGATTACAACTCCACGAGAGTTTAGAAGTTCGAGCTTAAAACGAGGCTGCTCTGGTGCACTATGATCAGGGTCCTCAAGTACTACAGCATATCTCATTATAAGCAACACTGCCGATGGATCTACTTTTAGTTTATATGTCAAACCCTCGCATTCTGCAGAAGTCTCCTTATTACCAAGTTTTACGGTAGCTAACTCTCCGTAAGGTATAGTATAAAGTCCAGGACTACCATCATCTCCACCTACAGTCATATCATCATAAGAAGGCTTAAGTACCAAAGTATGACGCCCAGCCCTTACACCTACACTCTGAAATGCTTGGTTAGTAGCAGGAGAGTTCCATGTGCCGTATGTAGCTGTTACAGAATTAGGGTTATTCAAGTCACCATAATTTATACAACCATCTCCTGTAAGAATAACATTCTGATGATTTACAGCCCACGCACTTGTATCGTTCTGGATATTACCACAAAGGTCTTCTATACCGCTACACATCTTGCGTACATAGATAGTAAACGCTCCCTTTTCCAATCCCATAATAGAGTAAGGAGAACGAACATTTTGAGTAACCTGCGTATAAAAACCTCCAATAGTATCGTATGTATTCCTATAAGCCAACTCATACTGCGAAGTACCGTCATCATCCCAAGTAACGACCAAAGCACCGCCTGTAGAAACCACACTCTCAATGACAGGAGTAGCACACTCTGCTGGCAGAGGGTCAGCATGAAGTACCGAATTATCTAATCCTCTCTTTACAGATAGATTGTCTATAGCGGCAGGCGACAATACGGATTTAGTATTATTATTTACCCAAAAGAACACCAATTTTACAGGGTATCCTGTTCCTTTTACCTGAAATGACATGTGTGTCCAAGTAGGCTTTCCACTCAATTTATTACCAGCAGCAGGCTTTGCATTGTTTTTAAGCACATCACTAACAAAAGTAGTGTTACCAGCCCACTGATTAAAACCAGTATCGGTAACAGCTTTTTCGCCAATTACAGATACATACATATAGTCATTAGCATCACCACCTACTAAATAGTCAAACTCTACATTATAAACCTCGCCTGCAGCCATTACAAACTCCTTGTATGCAGATACAGTACCCGCCTGAGTACCATCATATCCGTATGCAGAGTTATTATAAGAGATATACAAAGCATTAGGATTTGAGATATTTACCTGAGTACCGAATATCCACTTATTGACATTCGTCAATTGACTCTTCAGTGCCCAACCATCTCGCTCTTCGTTATTATCAAATCCTGTAAAATAGTTATCAGACATAATTTTATATGCCTGAACATTATCAACAGCAATAATTTTAGATTGAGTAGAAGCCGTGCCTGTTCCAGTGTGTTTTTTCCAGACTATAACAAGTCGTCCTTGTCCGCTGCCACATACAGTAAATGCTGCATTCTGCCAATTGGATTTGGTACCGTCATCTACGAATTTAGCCGTAGTACGCACCCAACTTGGCAGACTTCCATTAGTAGTCTGTGGAATAGTTACCGTAGGGTCATCTACCCAGCAGAAAAACAATGAGTCTCCAGCCAACTGATTTCTATAGTCCATAAAGAAGGAATACGAGGCTCCTTGAGGCAAATCGAAACTACGATAAGCCATATTCACAACATTGGCTACATCATCAGTATATCCAGCGTTTGTACCTCCATTGTAGGATATGTACAGCGACTGTGTACCAGCTTGTTTTTGAGCCGTACCTACTACCCACTTATTAGTAGCCGAAGCATCGTTGGCAGTAAGCGTCCAAGCTTGATTTTCTGTAGCCTCCTCGAAACCATTCCTATACGGTAAGGCTGTCTGAGCCACCACACTTGCAGCCACCATAAATAGGGCTGTAAGCGTTACGAGTTTTGTAGAAATAAATTTCATAAGTACTAATTTTTAGTTATTTAATTGACTTTATTTTTTTACAAAATTATACACCCAGCAAAGTTAATCTTTTTTTTTGAGAAATAAACATATAAATCATTTTTTTACAAAAAAAAACAGACCACAAACATAGGTCTGTTTTTCTTTTACATTATGTTTTCTCTCAAAAAACACACAATCACTTTAAGCCTCTACCTTTGAGCATAGGCTCAATAGAAGGGTCCTGCCCGCGGAATCTTTTGTAAAGCGTCATAAGGTCTTCAGAAGAACCTTTCTCTAATATATTTTCCTTAAATGATTTGGCTGTAGCAGGGTCAAATATACCGTTTTGTCGGAAAAGTTCGAAAGCATCTTTTTCCAACATTTCTGCCCATAGATAAGCATAGTATCCTGCGGAATATCCTGTATTGAAGATATGATTGAAGTATGTAGAGCGATAGCGAGGTATTATTTCGTCTATAAGTCCGATACGCTCCATAGATCGTTTTTCAAACTCTATTACATCTATACCCTCCATAGACTTCAAGGTATGCCAATCCATATCAAGCAGGGCGGCTGCCACTAGTTCAGAAGTAATAAAACCTTGATTGAAAGTAGCCGTCTTATTGATTTTCTCCACCAAAGAGTCTGGTATTACTTCGCCTGTCTGGTAGTGCTTAGCATAGGTCTTCAACACCTCTGGTTCGAAAGCCCAGTTTTCATTGATTTGAGAAGGCAACTCTACGAAGTCGCGAGGAGTATTTGTGCCACTTACCGTAGCATAGTGGCATTTGGTAAGGATACCGTGGAGAGCGTGTCCAAACTCGTGAAACATAGTCTCTACCTCGTCGATAGTAAGAAGTGAAGGCGAAGTAGGAGTTGGCTTAGTAAAGTTACCTACATTGACTATGATAGGGCGAATATCCTGTCCGCCAATAACCTCCTGACTGCGAAAATTATTCATCCACGCTCCACCTCTTTTGCTATTGCGAGGATAATAGTCTGTATAAAATATCGCCAAAAGATTACCAGCCTCGTCGGTAATACGAAACGCCTCAACCTCCGGGTTATAGATAGGAGCGTCTGTAAGTTTCTCAAACTTTACACCGTAGAGTCTTGAGGCGCAATCAAATACACCTTGACGAACATTTTCCATTTTGAAATAAGGCTTTATTTGATTTTCGTCCAAATCAAACTGCTCTACCCTTACTTTTTCTGCATAATAAGCCCAATCCCAAGGTGCGAGTTTGAAACCACCATTGTCTCTATCTATAATTTTTTGCATCTCGTAGACCTCTTCTTTTGCCTTTTTCAGAGCCGAAGGCATAATCTGATTCATAAGACGATAAGTAGCCTCTGGAGTTTTTGCCAACGATTCGTCTAAATAATAGTGTGCAGGAGTCTCGAAACCAAGGATATTAGCCCTTTCGATACGAAGCGTCATAAGGTCTAAAATGACTTGCTTATTGTCATATTGATTGCCGTTATTGCCACGCATAGAATATGCTTTGAACATCTTTTCACGCAACTCTCTTTTAGCAGAATACTGCATAAAAGGCACATAACTTGGATTCTTCAGAGTAAAGAGCCATTTTCCATCTTCTCCTATCGCTTTAGCCTCTGCAGCCGCTGCCTCCACTACACTCTCTGGCAATCCTGCCAAATCCTCGCGAGTATCTATAAGGAGCTGAAAAGCATTGGTCTCTGCCAACATATTATTAGAGAATTTCTGCTCCAAAAGCCCTATTTGCTTATTCAACTCGCGGAGACGAGCCTGCTTATCTGATGGCAGACCAACTCCTCTGCGAGTAAAAGATTTATAAATCTGCTTAAGCACCTCTATTTGCTCTATAGATAGCTCTTCTTTGTCTTGATTTTGAAACACTACCTCTACGCGTTTGAACAAATCTGAATTCATATACATATTATCAGAATGCTCAGAAAGCAAAGGCAAAGCCCACTCTACAACGGCATTGATAGAGTCTGTCTGGTCAGTCTCGCATACATTGAACAAAACGCCTGTAACTTTTGATAGCAACTGCCCAGAGTGGTCAAGCGGCTCGATAGTATTGGCGAAAGTTGGCTCCTCTACATTGGCTATAATGGCTTGAATCTCTGCATCATGCTGCTTTATGCCCTCTAATATAGCAGGGCGATAGTCTGCATCTGTAATCTGGTCAAAAGAAGGTAATCCATATTCACCACCCCACTCCTCAAAAAAAGGATTCTGACGGTCACTACCCGCCTTACTGCCTCTACATGCTGTCATAAATGTAGCCATTAGAATTAAAAGATAAAATACTTTTTGCATAAAATTTATTTGATTTTTGTATTGATTTTCATCTATCTCTACAACTTGCAAATGTACTTATTTTTCAATAAAATCAGGCGTACAACAAAAAGTATATTTGTTTTTTTCGCTATTTATTTGTAATTTTGCAAAAATATTTAACATCATTTGATTATAGATTAACATTAACTTTTACAGTTTTTATGAAGAAATTATTTACTTTTTTAATGCTACTTTCGGTAATATCTTTCGCCGTAGTCTCGTGCGACCAGATAGAACCTACCTCTAAAGAAAACACAGAGAACACAGGGAAAGAAAACGACCAAAATGAACCTAATACCCCCGATGAGCCTGATACACCAGACACACCAGACACACCAGATGAGCCTAACGAACCAGATACGCAAGACGAAGAGGGACCATACGATAACCTCTCGCCACAGAATCAGTCTTGGGCTCTATGCCTATACTATACCTACAATACCTGCTACTACTGCGGACAGTGGGGACATAGCGCTTTAGAATCGGCTGTAAATGTAGGCAATACGGTAGGGGTAGCCATAAAAATATCTCCAGACCCAGAGGCTATACCTACACAACTCTACTGGAGTTTCCACGACGACCGTCCACTCAACGGCGGCGCTCCTACGCTATATGCAGGCGACCTCTGCAAAGATAATTCGGCTGCATCATACTGCAGACAACTTGTAAACCGTACCTGCTCCATAGGCATCGACGCTCAGCAAGAGATTGAGGGGAATACACTTTCGCTACATGTAAAAACCAAAAACTTCACTAATATAAACGCCTCCGATTACTATATAGTAGCATACCTTTTAGAAGACGATTTGCATTATTCTCAATACGGTAGCTCCTCAAACCTCCACAACTTTGTACTTCGACGCGCCTCTTCGGGTGCAGTATACTATGGCGAACAGCTTATGACAGACGGTTCGGTAGATGCAGAGTTTACAAAAACATTCTCGTTTGATGTCTCTCAATACAATAAAGACAACTGTTATGCAGCTGTAGTAATCTACAAAAAAGGAGGCTCAGGCTTGCCAGAATATAAGTTCGAGAACTGCTTCTGGACACGAAAATAGTTATCAAACGAAACGAACAAAAAAAACAGACACCCAAAGTAGTTGTGTCTGTTTTTTGTATGTAGTCGGATATTTTTATTTTAAGCTATCCTCAAACATCTGTTTTGTAATAGTATCCTCCTCGCCGTTTTTGAACCTCGATATTTGCCAAGTATTACCGTCTAAAACAGGCAGATAGAAAATGTGTGTTGTAAGCTTCGAACTTGCTTTATAACTCTCCTTTATAGCCTCTATTTTAGACTCGTAAGCCTCTTGGTCTATCTTGAAAGTAGAGGATTTATTGACGCTCTTTACCTCGAAAACATGAATCCTCCCCTTGGTATCTTTCATTATAAAATCTGGATAAGAGGAGTGAATACCGTCTAAAAAATACTCAAACTTGATTTCAGAATTTAACGGAAAATTCTTACCCCAAAGAAATTTTTGTTCACTGTTGTGGATATTTGTAATTTTTTGAATACTCTCTTTGCGAATATCTTTGAGCACCTCTGCCCACTTCTTCTCGGCTTCGCTATCAAAAGAAAAATCACTCGACTCGTCGTCTCCCTCTTTTAGTACCCAAACCCAATCTTCTGAGGTGAGAGATTTGTCGGTTTTGTTGTAGCAACTACTATCGGGGAAACTCACCGCAGGGCATTTCTCCATACTATTATCGTAATCGGTAACTACAGAGTGATATTTTTTCTTTATATCGTCTATATTTTCCATAAAGTGATACCACTTCTGATAACTATCGGCATAGTCGTAGCAGAGGTCTTGTATCTCGTTTTCGTATTTGAGTAGTTGTCGATATATCTCAAAAATACTTTTCTTTACTTGTCTGTTTTTTCTACCTTTTAGCAACTCTTCTACATCTACCTTGGCTTTTACCTTCTCTACCCTCAGTCTTGTAGGACTTACTCGTATTTTCGCCTTTATATCGAAATCTCTTACAAGCCTTACGCTCTTTGGTAGCAACATATCTTGGGGCTTTATTCCCCAAACCCAAGCTGTAGAAGCCAAATCTTGTGCCTCTTTCTCCAGACGCTCGAAGTCTAAAAGTCGCGGATTGCGGCGGACGCGTCCCATTACCTGCTCGTCTAATTGCTTGCTCTGTGTGTCCCTTATCTGATATAGCATACAAGCGCGTGGAATGTCCCAGCCTTCAGAAATTACCATTTTAAATATAATTACCGAAATACTCGACTCTTTCGGCTTCATAAACTCTTTCCATTTGGAGATAGGAAGTTTCTTCAGCCCAGCATCGTTTGTATTACAACCTTTGCCCGATTTGTCGCCTGTAATGTAAGCCCATTTCAACTCTTGGTGCTTATTGTTTGCCAAAACTGGTAGAATAGTTTTATTTAACTCCTCTAAGGCTTTATCTTTATTGGATATTTGAATAATAAAACACGGACTTACCTCAAGTTGATTGATATAATCCTTTCTTACTCGCTCAAACTCATCAAGAGCAGCATCTAAATCGGCGTTTTTCTTTTCCAATGAATCCAGCGACGCAGTATTGTCAAAGAACTTTACCTGTTTTATCAGCCTTACCTCCTCTGCCTCTGCGTTTGTAATCTCCACATCGGGCAATTGCCCTTTCGACAATTTTGGTGTTGCCGAAAAGTTGATAACCATAGAGAAAAATTGGTCTAACTCGTCTAAATTTTTTGTAGCAATATGGCATTCGTCTTTTATTACAAAAATCTCTTTTCCTGCTCTGCCTGCTCTGCCCTCAAACAAATTTGCATTACCTTTAATTGTTTCCAAAAAATTTAGGAATGTACCTTCATCTTTCAATTTGCTTTTCTTTTTATACAAATCGCGTGGCAAAACATAAACATTGCAGTCGATAGGAATATGCAAAGCTCCTTCGCTACTCTGCTCTGAATTTATAAGATATGGGTTGAGGTGAGGGAAAATACCTCTATAACTCAAATCGCAAAAAGAGTTGTAATTTTGCTCGGCAAGTTCGCTTTTCGATAGAGACGAAACTAAAAAAACGATGTCGTTTCTTGAGCCTAATATACGGTTCATAAAATCTGCCATCATATAAGTTTTGCCACTACCCGTAGGTGCTCGAAAGGTAAATTCCTTTTTTCTTCTGGCAGAAACAAGCGTAACAAGCTGGCTTACAGCACTATTTTGTAAATCTTTTATCTCCTGCAACATACCTTATTCCTCCGTTTCTGTCTCCAAAGCGTCTAAACTCACTGTTTCTGGCTCCCTCAAAGCGTTTTCTACCTCAGAAAACGCCTCTTCGCCGTATTGCGTTACAAACCACTCTCTGTTTGCCTCTAACTCTTTTTGTGTTCGCTCAAAGTTTGTGCATACCCATTCTATTTTCTCCTTTATGGTATGGAATTTCTCTTTTCCGTAGAGAGTTTCGTCTATTAGGTCGAAAGGTGTTTTACCTTCGTCCCACGAGAAGTTTGCCACTCTGCCTATTTCATACACATCGAGGTTGCCACCGTATGGTTTGTTTTTTTCGAGCCATCTGAAGTCTTTCGAGCCGTCGTAGCAGGAGCCTGTCATTATGCGTTTTAGGCGTTTCGAGGTTACATCGTAGGCTATGCCCGAGGGCGTAGTGTCGGTTTTTTCGTTCATTTGCACTAGTATAAAAGTGCGGTTGCCTTCGGGTGTCTCCTCCTCAAGCAGATTGCCTTCGGTTGTCTCTGAGCGGTTGAGGTCTAAAACGGCGTGCCCAGTAGTGCCACTGCCCGCAAAAAAGTCGAGAATGATAGAGGCGGGATTAGCATGTAATTCCAAAAGTGAAGATATCAGCGTATTGGGTTTGGGGTAATCGAAATATTTATTCCCTAAAATACTTATCAATTGCTCTCTCCATTTTGATGTGTCTCCAAATCCAGAAAGTACATTTGTTGGTAATTCACCAACTTTTTCTTTTGTCATATATGGTAAACCTGTTGGCGTAAAATATATCTCAATTATCCGTTGATTTCTATTATCAATTACAGTCTCTCCAGCCAAAAACTTCCTAACCATATTAGGATTAGCAAAACAACTCCTCAATGTCACATCATTACATAAAGTACCATTTTTAAAAATCATTCCGTCTGAAGTTAATATTTCTATTGGTTCACTATCACCACCAATAGTACCAGTAAAGACTTTATTATTAACGCCTCTGATTTTTAATCCTTTGGGAAAAGACAATTCAGAAACATTATTACCATTTTTTGTAAGTCTGTTCTCAATTGTCCCCTTTTCACTTTTCTTCAACGAAAATCTAAATTCTGATGTTTTTCTGTATGTTAATACATATTCAAAACCACTTTTAAACACCCCAAGATTTGCACCCAAAACCTTAACTTGTTTGTTATCAAAGTCTTCCACACTATATGTTTGGCCAGAAGATAAATAGCAGAAGTTACAGATAAAATTTCTTTCTTCGAAAATTTCGTCCATTAGGCATTTTATATATGCTTGGTTGCGGTCGTCTATTGAGCAGAAAATTACGCCGTCTTGTGCGAGGAGTTGCTTTGCGAGTTGCAGTCGTGGGTAGAGCATCGAGAGCAGGTTGTCGCGGGTAATGGCGTTTTGGTAGTTGGTTTGTGCAAACTCGCCCATATAGTCTTTGCCGTAAGGTGGGTCGATGTAGATAACATCTATTTTGCCTTTGTACTGAATAAGAAGGTTTTGTAGGGCTTCGTAGTTGTCGCCTATAATTAGTTTGTGTGTGGGCTTATTGTCGTCTGTATGGAAAGAGAGTTTTTTGTTTTTCTTAAAAAACTTTATTGTATTTGTATTCTCGTCCATTTTTTCCAAGCGTTTGTCGAAGTGCAATCCTGTTCGCTTGTAGGTAGTTCCCAGCGCATGAATGTTTACAGCTTCTTCGAGCGTGTCGGCTTGGTTTATAAGTTTTATAAGCAAATCGGCGTTTGATTGCTCAAGGATTCTTTCCGAAACGCGTCTTTCGATTTCGGCTACGAGGTTTTCTTTGGAGGTATTCATACGAGTGCTTTTATGTTCAGCCTTTGCAAACTTATCGAGAAAGCAGGATACGCCATACCAAAGAGCCAAATATAAAAAAAGCGGGAACTTTCCTTATGAGCTCTGAGGTATTTGGCGTAACCCGCAAAATCGATAAGTTCAGTCCACGCAGGGCGCAGACATTCGCTGAACTTATTCTTCGATTTTGCTTCTTCTAATCGCCAAATTTTCAGAGCATCTCGAATAAATAGCAAACGCTATGATTTATAATACTTTATTATCTTTATTTCATATTTACTACTATTAAATTTATAGGAGGCTACCCTACTTTATCTTCTCCGTATACTTTTTAGCCTCAGAGAATATACGCTCAGCCTCTTTTATATTTTTAGAGCCTTGAAACTCCGAAGAGTACTTATAATATTCGTCTATTACCTCCGAGAATCTCTCCACATAGCGTTCAGCCACAGAGTTTTTAGCCTCAGTATATTTAGATTTCAGTATAAGAAACGACAGTTCCTCTCTGTATTTATTCTCTGGGAAATCCTTCATAGCATTCTCTGCTACTACTATAGCCGAGCGGTAGTTATTGCCGAGGTAAAGCCCCAGATTGTAATACATTCGAGCCTCTAAAAGACTCTTATAGGCGAGTTTGTTTCTAAGGTCGTCTATATAGCCATAAGCCTCATCTACCTTATCTCCAGCGGGATACATAGCGATATACTCCTCGAGGTAGCGAATAGCCTGCTTAGTATCGCTTTGGTCCAATCGAGCCTCAGGCGACTGCAAGTAGTGGCAATAGCCTACCTTAAACTTACAGTCTTCAGCATAATCTCCCTTAGGATAAGACTTTACATACTCGTTATAGAAGAGAGTTGCAGAGTAATAATCCTCTTGCATTAGAAACGACTGTGCAAGCAGATACACCGCCTGTTCCATCTTTTTGCCCGAAAAGACATTTTTACTTACGATATCGCCAAGCAGAGTAGATGCGCGTTCGTATTTCTTCTCTAAGAAGTATATTTTGCCATATTTTAGTTTGTCATCGTCCGAGCCGTTTTTCAGCAGTTTATTGTATGTACCGCATGAGGCAAGAAGCATTATAGACAATACTAATATAGAGAGTCTCTTATACATCGTATTTTATTTTATTGTAGTTAGAAATCTTTTATCATCTCATTTACCTCGGAGTTTACCATTTTAGCAAACTCGTCGATAGACATTTTTCCTTTATCGCCCTCTCCCTGACGGCGTACGGCTACTGTGCCTCCCTCAGCCTCTTCGGCTCCTACTATAAGCAGATAAGGGATATGCTTCAACTCGTTGTCGCGGATTTTACGACCTATTTTCTCGTCGCGGAAGTCGCCAATAGCACGCACATCGAGCAGATTGAGGCGTGAGGCTACCTGCTGAGCATATTCGTTGAACTTCTCAGAGATAGGCAATACCACAGCCTGCTCCGGCGTAAGCCATAGAGGGAACTTACCAGCAGTATGCTCTATCAGTACAGCCACGAAACGCTCCATAGAGCCAAACGGCGCACGGTGTATCATCACAGGGCGGTGCTTCTGGTTATCAGCCCCAGTATACTCCAGCCCGAAACGCTCAGGTAGGTTGTAATCTACCTGAATAGTACCAAGCTGCCAACGGCGTCCGAGAGCATCTTTTACCATAAAATCGAGTTTAGGACCATAGAAAGCAGCCTCGCCATACTCTACTACAGCCTTCAGCCCAGTCTCTTGGCAAGCCTCTATGATAGCCTGCTCTGCCTTCTCCCAATTCTCTTCGCTACCGATATATTTTTCGCGGTTTACCTTATCGCGAAGCGATATCTGTGCCTCGAAGTTTTCAAACTTCAGGGCTTTGAAAATTATCAAAATAATCTCCATTACCTTGATAAACTCGTCTTTTATCTGGTCTGGACGGCAAAACAAGTGAGCGTCATCTTGGGTAAAACAGCGGACACGGGTCAGCCCGTGTAGCTCTCCACTCTGCTCATAGCGATATACTGTACCAAACTCTGCCAAACGAACAGGCAAGTCCTTATAACTACGAGGCGAAGACTTGTAAATCTCGCAATGGTGAGGGCAATTCATTGGTTTCAAAAGATACTCCTCGCCCTCCTCTGGCGTAGTGATAGGACGGAAAGCGTCTTTACCGTATTTCTCCCAGTGACCAGAGGTAACATAAAGCTGCTTTGCTCCAATGTTTGGAGTTATTACCTGCTGATATCCATATCTTTTTTGCAAGCCTTTTAGAAACATTTCGAGGCGTAAGCGGAGGTCTGTCCCCTTAGGCAACCACAGCGGCAAGCCTTTTCCTACCATTTCAGAGAAAGTAAAGAGTTCCATCTCTTTTCCTATCTTACGGTGGTCGCGTTTTTTAGCCTCTTCGAGCATTACAAGATACTCCTCCAAGAGTTTCTTTTTAGGGAAAGTAATACCGTAGATACGGGTAAGTTGCTGGCGTTTTTCGTCACCACGCCAGTAGGCTCCCGCTACCGATAGTAGTTTTATAGCCTTAATATCGCCTGTATTAGCAAGGTGAGGACCACGACACAGGTCTGTAAAACAGCCTTGTGTATATGTAGTAATAGTGCCGTCAGCGAGTTCGGATATAAGCTCGGTCTTCAAAGACTCGCCCTTATCAGCAAAGAACTTCATAGCATCAGCCTTCGTAATGTTACGACGGATTAAAGCCTCCTTTCTGCCAGCAAGTTCATACATCTTCTTCTCTATCTTCTCTAAATCAGACTCTTTTACAACTACACCTTCGGGCAACTCTACATCGTAATAGAAGCCGTTTTCGATGGCTGGTCCAATACCGAATTTTACGCCCGGATAGAGTTCGGTGAGAGCCTCAGCCAATAGATGCGAAGAGGTATGCCAAAAAGCGTGCTTCGCCTCTGGGTCGTCCCACTTATGCAACTTTATAGAACTATCCTCCTCTATAGGGAGATTTAGGTCGCGTATTTTTTCATTTACGGTTGCTACAAGTACCTCTGCAGCCAATCGTGGCGAGATACTTTCTGCTATCTGATAGGCAGTAGTGCCTTTTTCAAACTCTTTTACAGAACCATCTGGAAATGTTATCTTCATATCTTTTTATACTCTTTTTTACTTTTTCAACCCGCAAAGTTACCACTTTTTACTGTTTTTACAAAATGTATTCTCAAAAAAACAAACAAAAACACCACCACAACAACTAACAAATCAAAACGAAAGTTAAATAAAAATAAAAACAGTACTTTGTTATACATAGTAGTAAAAAAAGTATTACTTTTGTGGCAAAATTTAGTACATAAACATCACAATGAACTTTTCGGACACAAAGAACATTGTTTTATCTAATAAATATATACAGTATGAATATCGAAAACATCAAAGCACAAATGCGTAAGGGGACAATAGAGTACTGCGTATTGTTGATACTAAGGGACCGCGAGGCATACGCTTCCGATATTATCAAAATCTTGCACGATATTGATATGATAGTAGTAGAAGGCACCCTATATCCATTACTTACCAGAATGAAAAACGAAGGACTAATGTCGTACCGTTGGGTAGAATCCTCTCAAGGTCCTCCTCGAAAGTATTATACTATCACTGAACAAGGCTCACAGTTTTTAGAGCAAATACAGCAGGCTTGGACAGAACTAAACAACACAATAGAAACATTAAAAAACGCAAAATTATAATCTTATTAACCCATAAAAAAATCGATATATTATGAAAAGCACTCAAACTATCAATCTAAATGGTCAGTTATTTAATATAGATACTGACGCTTACAAACTACTCGATGAGTATTTGAAGAACTTAAACGCTTTTTTCGCAAAAGACCAAGCAAAAAAAGAGATATTAGACGACATAGAGGGCAGAATGCAAGAACTACTCATAGAGAAACGCCCAAAATCTACAGATATAGTTACAATAGAAGACATAGAGGAGGTAATAAAAACCGTAGGCACCCCAAAAGACTTCGGTATGGAGACAGAGCAGACCAGTAGCGACAACGAGTCACCAAACATTTCTACAGACAAAAAGAAAAAACTTTTTAGAAATCCAAACGACAAAATGCTTGGAGGTGTATGCTCTGGCTTAGCAGCATTCTTCGGTATAGACTCTACTCTGATAAGAATTATTGTAGCCATATTAGCCCTCGCAAGTTTCGGTACTATATTGCTTATATATTTAGTATTATGGATACTTGTACCAGAGGCTCATACTGCAGAAGAGATACTTAGAATGAGCGGAAAAGAGATAACGGTAGAAAACATAGCACAAGTCACATTTGCCAATAATAAAGGCGAAACATACATAATAAACTCACAAAATAGCAATAGTGGTTGTTTCAGCGGTTTTATGAAAATATCGCTGATAGGGCTATCGCTTCTAATACTTATCCCAATAGCCTTATCACTAATAGTAGTCATATTTGTACTATGGTTTGCAATGGGAGTTACAGGCACGGAGGTGATAGACAAACTACCTATCCTATACGCTACTTGTGGTATATTTGTAGTAGCAATCCCAATCATAGCCCTCATATATGCTATTCTATCAAATCTATTTAAGTGGAACCCATTGAATAGAATTGTAAAGGTGTCTATCTTGCTACTGTGGCTGATTAGCTTTGCCGCAACTATCTATGGGGCAATGACTACAAACTTCAACATATTGAGAGACTTAGACGAGATATTGGATAATGAAAGACACAGTATTACATACGGAAACGGAGAGATTACAACCGATACAATCCGTTTTCATCAACCTCTGAATTCACTCGAAGTAAATAAGACATTAGATATAAAAATCGAAGTAGACCCTACTATCCAGAGCGACAGCATAGCAGTATTAGAGAGCGATAGAAATATACTTTCATCTATCACAGCCAGCACCTATGCTGGGAAATTGACACTGAATACAAACCACGGTTCACTCCGTCCAAGCAACGAATATATTACTCTGAAAGTAAAACAAAATGCGTGGCGTGAGATGTTTCTCAACGGAGCCTCGGAGGTAATAATTCCTAATCAATGGGAGGTAAAGATAGCAGATATTTCCTTGAGTGGTGCCTCCGAACTAAATGCCGAAAGACTAAATATAGATACACTTTACACGGATTTAAGTGGTGCATCTGAGGTAAAACTCGCAGGCAAGGCTCGATTCAACCACATATCATCCTCTGGAGCTTCTGATATAGAGTGTGAAGGCCTTGCAGTAAAAGAATTATCCATTGTAATTAGTGGTAGCAGTGATGCGGAGATTTTTGTAGACAGTATTATAAAAGGTAGCGCCTCTGGTGCCTCTACCCTATACTACCAAGGCTCTCCTAAAAAAGTAGAAGTAAGCACATCAGGAACATCTACAGTTACCTCATTTTAATTACATTTGCCCCATATAAACATATATATAATTTTAATTTGTGATGAAAGACAGTCTCCATATTTACGGAGACTGCTTTTTGCTATTTATCTGTTTTTTTTGTAATTTTGCAATCGAAAAGAATAACAAGTATTTTAGCGGTGAATGAGGCTTTTGAGTGGTTCGATTTGCAAAACAGATTGCACAAGAAAAACAAACAAAATCAGACAATAGAGGTGGCGGAAGATAGCATTGATTTACAGCAAAATAGCGATATTATCATAACGCAAAACAAACACTTATATGAGCATTATCGCATTGTAGTCGATAAAGGGCAAGGACTTTTGCGTGTAGATAAATATCTGGCTCAGATGATAGGAGGCATATCGCGTAACAAACTGCAACTTGCCGCCGAGAATGGCTTTATCAAAGTAAACGGTGAATCTGTAAAATCAAACTACAAGATAAAACCATTAGACGAAATCATCATTTCGCTCGAAACACCGCCTACAGACTATACAATTATACCCGAAGAGATACCTCTTGATATCGTTTACGAAGACGATGATATTATTGTAGTAAATAAACAACCTCATTTAGTAGTACATCCCGGTGTAGGCAATGTAAGCGGCACACTACTAAACGCTATAGCGTGGCATCTCCGCGACAACCCAGATTTCGATGCCAACAATCCTCGCCTGGGGCTTGTTCATCGTATAGATAAAGACACATCAGGCTTACTACTAATAGCAAAAAACGAGTACGCCAAAGGGTTTCTCGGCAAGCAATTCCAAGACAAAACTACCCAACGCACCTACAACGCTTTAGTATGGGGCAATGTAAAAGAAGACTCTGGCACTATTACAGGAGCCTTAGCACGCAATCCCAAAGATAGAATGCAGTTTATGGTATTCGACGAAGAGGAGAATCCTTTTGCAAAATATGCCATTACTCACTACAAAGTCATAAAGCGATATAAATACACCACTCTTGTAGAGTGTAATTTAGAGACAGGACGAACCCACCAAATACGCGTACACATGAAACATATAGGGCATACTCTCTTCAACGACGACCGATATGGAGGCAACGAGATACTGTTTGGAGAACGCACTACAAAATACAAACAATTTGTAGATAACTGTTTTGCTGTATGCCCGCGTCAGGCTCTACATGCCAAGACCTTAGGCTTTGTACATCCTACCACAAAAAAGGAGATGTTTTTTGAGTCTGAAATAAGAGAAGATATGGTAGCCCTCCTAGATAAATGGGATAGATTTTCATCAGGTGATTAAGAAAAAAAACTCCGCTTGGCATTTGCTTCGCGGAGTTTTTTATTATCAGTCGAATGATTAGATTCTCTTCTCTTTGATACGAGCAGATTTACCTGTTCTTGAACGCAAATAGTAGAGTTTTGCACGGCGTACTTTACCTACTTTATTTACCTCAATGCTACTGATAAACGGCGAATCCATTGGGAAAATTCTCTCCACACCGATATTATCAGACATTTTACGAACTGTAAAGCGTTTTTTATTGCCGTGTCCTGCAATCTTGATTACCACACCGCGATACAACTGCTCACGCTCTTTGTTTCCCTCTTTGATACGGTAAGCTACGGTAATAGTATCACCGCTTTTGAACTTTGGATGCTCTTTGCCAGAGGCAAAAGCTTGTTCTGCAATTTTAATTAAATCCATTTTATTTGATAATGTTTTTCGTTTAACTTGGTGCAACATTCGCAGACTACTCGTTCTGCCAGCGGTTACACAAAAATTCGGACTGCAAAATTACATTTTTTTTCTAACACAGCCAAATACTTTTTGCCTATCGACTAAAAAACAGTAACTTTGCCTTATATTTTTTTTTGCACAATAAAGCGATGTTAGTTTTCCCAAACGCTAAGATAAATATAGGATTGCGAGTAGTGGAGCGGCGTAAAGATGGTTTTCATAATATAGAAACGCTATTCTACCCGCTGAAAAATCTATTTGATGTAATAGAAATTTTACCAGCAAAATCCTTCGACTTTAAGGTCTTAGGGCAAAAGATAGATTGCTCAATCGATGACAATTTAGTAGTCAGAGCATATATGCTTTTACAACAAGAATTTGCACTACCAGCAGTACATATTTTACTAAAAAAATCCATTCCTATGGGTGCAGGGCTTGGCGGAGGCTCGGCTGACGCTACCTTCACACTTAAAGGTCTAAACGAACTATTTTCGCTTGGGCTGGAAGATGCGGAAATAGCAAGTAGGGCTGAACATTTGGGTTCAGACTGTCCTTTCTTTGCCTACAATTACCCAATGATAGGCAGAGAAAAAGGAGAAAAACTGACAAATCACTCACTCGACCTCTCTGGGAAATACCTACTACTCGTAAAACCTGATTTACATATCTCTACAAAAGATGCCTACGAAGCAATTGTGCCTAAACAATGTGATATAGATTTAGGAGAAATACTAAATTTACCTATACCTGAATGGGGAAACGCAGTAACAAATGATTTTGAAAAACCAATTTTCAAAAAACATCAAGTCTTAAGCGACATAAAAACAGCTATGTACCGACAAGGAGCGTTATATTCGGCTATGTCTGGCTCAGGCTCTACTATTTACGGCATCTTCAGCAACGAACCACAAATGTGGCCAGACTACAATAAGTTCTATCAAAAAGTAATACCTTTGTAACACTTTCCACTAAACAACTAAAAGTATTGTACTGTAATGAGAATAGCAATTTTTGGAACTACATACGATAATATATACAATAGATATTTATTAGAAATCATTGATTATCTAAAATCCAATTCTGTAGATATAGTATTAGAGTCTGATTTTTTCTCCTTTGTAGCCGATAAATGTGAATTACAAAACGAGAATTTTTCAGTAGAAAAAGTTGCAGACATTCAGGCAGATATGGCTATATCGTTTGGTGGAGACGGCACTTTTCTGGTAACAGCACAGGCGGTAGCAAAGAAAAACATCCCCATACTTGGCATAAATGCTGGGCATTTGGGCTTTTTGGCAGATGTATCTGTAGAAAATATCAAAAGTGCCTTAGACGCTGTTTTGGCGGGAAACTACCGTAAAATATGCCGTACAATGCTTTCAGCAAAGCGTTTAGACGGAGTAGCCACAGAGTTTTTGTCACTCAACGAACTTTCTATTCTTTGGGACAAAGAGGTGTCGATGATTTCTATAGATGTATGGATAGACAACGATTTTGTAGCCACTTACAAAGCAGACGGACTACTTATCTCCACTCCTACAGGCTCTACTGCCTACTCCTTAAGCGTAGGAGGACCTATATTATCGCCTAACTCTCAGAGTGTACTTATAGTGCCTATCGCACCGCATTCTCTCACAGTACGCCCATTGGTAGTACCCGATAGTAGTATTATTCACATAAAAGCCCATACGCCAAACTCTACATACCAACTATCATCTGACGGATATTCCGTAAGTTTAGATACAAACATAGAGATAGAAATTAAGAAGTCAGAACTGTCTGTCTGTAGCGTACAGCCTATAGGTAACTCTTTTTTTAGTACTATTCGCCACAAACTAATGTGGGGAGCCGATATTAGAGACGAAAAACTCAAAAAAATTTTTTAAGCACAAAAAAAGCCTCTTTCTGAAATCGAGGCTTTTTTGCACAACACCTAATGCTTTACTTTATCTCTGCAAATACAGATTTTATTATCTCAATGGCTTCAAGCATTTGAGGACGAGTAATAATAAGAGGTGGAGTAAAGCGAATAATATGGTCGTGTGTAGGTTTTGCCAGAAGTCCTCGCTCTTTGAGCATTAGGCAAATATCCCAAGCCTTAATATGTCCTTGAGGCTCTGTAACAACTGCATTGAGAAGTCCCTTTCCCCTCACTTGTTTTATCATAGGATGCTCTATTTTTGCCACTTCGCCTCTAAATAATTCACCCATAGCCTGAGCATTTTCAGCCAGATTCTCCTCCTCTACTACCTCCATAGCAGCCATAGCAGCGGCACAAGACAGAGGATTGCCTCCATAGGTAGAGCCGTGTTCACCTGGTTTTATAGTAAGCATTATCTCGTCTGACGACAACACTGCCGACACGGGAGTTACACCACCAGAAAGTGCCTTACCGAGTATTAGAATATCTGGATGTACCCCCTCCCAGTCGCATGCCAAAAGTTTACCTGTACGGGCTATTCCAGTCTGCACCTCATCTGCAATAAATAGCACATTGTGCTTTTTACACAAATCATAACAAGCCTTTAGATAGCCATCTGGTGGTACAGCTACGCCTGCTTCTCCCTGAATAGGTTCTAGCAAGAAGCCAACTATATTCTCATCGCCAATAACTTGCGACAACGCCTCTACATCACCGTATGGAATACGAATAAAGCCTTCTGTAAATGGTCCAAAACCAGCATAACTACTTGGATCATTACTAAGAGATATGATAGTGATAGTCCTACCATGGAAATTATCCTCGCATACTACGATTTTAGCCTTTCCCTCTGGCACACGCTTTACATCATAACCCCAACGACGAGCAAGTTTCAGGGCTGTCTCTACCGCCTCTGCTCCTGTATTCATAGGCAAAAGCTTGTCGTAGCCAAACATTTTTGTGGCTTTCTGCATAAACTCACCCAACAAATCACTATGAAAAGCTCTTGAGGTAAGAGTCAATACATCAGCCTGCTTCTTTAGAGCTGCTACGATTTTGGGGTGACAATGTCCTTGACTTAACGCCGAATATCCCGATAGAAAATCGAAATACTTTTTTCCCTCAACATCCCATACATATACGCCTTCACCTCTGTTTAGCACTACTGGTAGCGGATGGTAGTTATGAGCACCATACTTATGCTCTCTTTCAATATACTCCTTAGTTGTCATAAAAAATGTATTATTAATTATTTGATTTATCTAAAAAAATTACCCCCAAAGTTACTCTTTTTTTCGTCTTTTATATGAAAAAATAAAAAAAACTTTAGTTGGCTATTATATAACAGATTTTTTATACCTTTGCAGTAAAGAAAACAGACGGAAAAATAGCGTACAATTGAATTTCACAACATTATGATATATAGATTTTTAATCATATCAGACGAAGCCCCAAACTTTGAGAGGATAATAGAGATAGACTCTGACAATACTTTTTTGGATTTCCAAAAAGCAATACTTAAATCGGCTAAATATAACGATTCTGAGCTTACATCATTTTTCGTATGCAACGAAGATTGGGAGAAAGGGCAAGAGATACTTCAAGTAGATATGAATGACGACTCTTCGGTAGACACATATCTTATGGAGGAGACTCGCCTCAGCGATTTCGTAGAAGAAGAGGGACAAAGATTAGGTTTTGTATTCGATATGTTGGCGGAAAGAGCACTCTTCATAGAGTTGAAAGATATTAAGTATGGCGAAAACCTCGAAGAGCCTCGTTGTACACATTCAAAAGGCAATGCTCCTAAGCAGACAAGCGATATTGACGAATTGCTAAAAGCAGACATTCAAAATGTAGGAAAAGAGCCTATGGATTTAGATTCAGACCTCTACGGAGAAGATAGTTTCGACATTGACGACTTAGACGAAAATAGTTTTTCAAACATAGACGACCTACAGAATTGGTAGTCTAAAATTTTTGCCCCAATAGAAACGGCATAGCACTGCTTGAGATTGGAAAATTCTACAATTAACTAAACAAACCGAGTAGTCGGAATACCAATGGCGGGCTGCACCTCGCAAGAGAGACTCGTAACAAACGAACAGCAGATTACAAAGGCTTTCAGAGACGCTCAAATCCTATCTATTAGGAATTTTTCTCAACAAATAGCAGTGCTTTTTTGTATCCTTTTCTCACCTTATTGCAAAAAAGAATACCGACACACCTATTTCAAAGCACATCGGTATCCTCGAACAAAACTAATCTTTAATTAACCTTATGAAAAAAAATCTCTTTTTATTTTAAATCCACTATATAATGAGCTACTGCGCCATCGGTATCAATTCCAGTGATAAATAACACCTTATCTGCATCGCTTCGACCTACTGCTTCTGAATAGGCTTCCATTATATCCTCCTCTGAAGAAACAATTTTATTATTGACTTTCAATAAAACAAAACCTTTTGTGATACCAGCTTTGGCAAACTTTCCACCTCTGCTTACACTCTTTACCTCCAATCCACCATTACCATTAATATAAAGCCTTCTTTTTAGTTGTTCTGATATGGGTTGGAATGTAGCTCCAAGTTCGGCTAAATCTACATTTTTTACTATGTCGGTGTTTCCACTGATATTCTTAAACTTGAGACTCAAAACCTTTTCTTGATTTCCACGCATTATAGTAATCTGCACATCATCGCCAGGACGGTAAGAAGCAATATGCTCGTGTAGTTCAGCCACAGATTTTACATTAGCAGAGCCAATAGCGGTAATGACATCACCCTCTTTCAACCCAGCATCTTCAGCAGAAGAACCTTCTTGTATGCCAGCCACATAAACTCCATTTAGAGTCTCTAAATCCTTTTCTTTTGCCAACTTATTGTCGATATTTGCAATATACGCCCCCAAAACAGCCCTTTGCACTACGCCATATTGTTTGAGGTCAGAGACTACCTTGCTTACGATAGTAGTAGGAACTGCAAAAGCATATCCAGCATAAGACCCTGTTTGTGAAGCAATAGCAGTATTGATACCCACCAACTCTCCTGCACTATTTACCAACGCACCTCCACTATTCCCCGGATTTATAGCAGCATCTGTCTGTATAAAGCTCTCTATGCTCCGCTCTTGACTCAAAATGTTTATACTACGAGCCTTAGCCGAAATAATACCAGCCGTAACGGTAGAGGTAAGATTGAAAGGATTACCAATAGCAAGCACCCATTCTCCTATCTTTAAGTTATCAGAATTACCAAACACTATAGGATCCAAATCCTTAGCATCTATTTTTATCAAAGCAATATCGGTAGATTTATCTACGCCTATCACCTCTGCGGAAAAAGTGCGTTTATCGTTGAGCGTAACCTCTATCTCGGTAGCTTTGTCTATTACATGATTATTAGTCACAATATAACCGTCTGCAGATATTATCACGCCCGAACCACTACCCATAGCCTCAGGAGCTTCGTACTCTTGGCGTGGCATTGGTTGCCCAAAGAAGAATTCAAAAAATGGGTCATTAAATCCGCCCATTCGCTGGCGTTGTTGCTTTACCTTCACTTTTACATGGACTACAGAATGTACAGTCCGCTCTGCTGCTACTGTCAAATCAGTAGGCGAAATTTGCGTGTTTGCCATAGAAGCAAAACTTACAGGAACTTTTTCAGCATATTGACTGCCTGCTGTTTTATCTTCTACATTTTTGTAAATTGCTACTGTAGCCAAAGATGTAAGCGAACAAATCACCACAGCCGCCACAGCGATAATAAATACTCTCTTTTTCATATCTATATTAATTTGTTTTTATCTGTAATCAAACTATTTGATTTACGACAAGACAAAAGGTTTAATCACCTCAATTGTTAATCTTAACGCAAAAGTACAATTTATTTTCTAAAAACAATGGATTTTCAAGAAAAAATATAGCATTAGCACAATTATTTTAACATCAAAATACTATTTTCTCAAACAAAAATACGACAAAACACAGTATTTACAGAAAAAAATAAAAAATTTGCTCGTATAAGAAAAAAGTAGTAATTTTGCAGTGCAAAAAAAATCAGGTCGGTTAAAAATAGGCAGGGAGTTTTTCAAAGAAAAATCTTCCCTTTATTATTTTAGAAAATATGATAGATAAAGAAAAAATCAAGGCTCTACTTGATGAGAAATTGGCAGAGACAGACTGCTTTTTAGTGTCGCTAAAAGTATCTACAGACAATAACATCCAGATAGACATAGACTCTGAGACATCTGTAGATTTAGATTTTTGCGTATCTCTTAATCGCTTTTTGGAAGAGTCGCTTGATAGAGACTCAGAAGATTTTTCTCTCGAAGTAGGCTCTTACTCTATTTCGGATCCATTTGTCGATATTAGGCAATACCACAAAAACATAGGCAGAGGTGTAGAGGTTTTAACTCCCGATAGCAAAAAACTCCGTGGCACACTAATCAGTGTAGATGCCGAACATTTCTCTATAGAGATAGAGGAGAAAATAAAGGTAGATGGACATAAACGCAAACAACTTGTCTGCCGACAGATTGATTTTAATTATAATGAAGTAAAATATACAAAACTCGATTTTAGTAGTTTATAAAAAATACTGAAAAGAAATATGGCTAAAAAAGCAGTACATTCAGATTTGAAGAATATGTTTGATGAACTAAAAGAGTTCAAAAACATAGATTATTCTACAATGGTAGGAATAATAGACGAGGCTTTCAGAAAGGTAATAGCAGCTTCGCAAGGTACAGACAAGAACTATAAAATTATCATCAACCCTGATAGAGGTGATTTTGAGATTTGGCGTACACGAGTAGTAGTAGATGACGAGGAGTTGGAAGACGACACCCAGGAGATTGCACTTTCTGAGGCTCTAAAGATAGCTGATGACTATGAAGTAGGAGAAGAGGTAGAGGAGCAGGTAGATGTCAACTCTTTCGGTCGCCGTGCTATTTTGAACCTCGCACAGATACTTTCTGCGAAAATCACCGATGTACAAAAAGATTCGCTATACACAAAATACTCTCAGCTTGTAGGTCATATCATTTCGGCCGAAGTATATCAAGTATGGAAGAAAGAAATACTTCTACTCGACGACAACAATAATGAATTACTTATGCCAAAAACAGAGCAGATACCAAGCGACTTTTTCAAAAAAGGCGAGATAATCCGTGCTGTTGTGCTTCGTGTAGATAATAATAATAACAATCCTAAAATTTACCTTTCTCGTACCAACCCAGAATTTCTTCGCAGACTACTCGAACGCGAAGTGCCTGAAATACAAGATGGCTTGATTACTATAAAAAACATCGTGCGTATGCCAGGCGAAAAGGCAAAAATAGCCGTTGAGTCTTACGATGATAGAATTGATGCTGTGGGAGCTTGCGTAGGAGTTCGTGGAAGTCGTATCCAACCTATTATCAGAGAGTTAAATAAAGAAAACATCGATGTAATAAACTACACTTCAAACCCAAGTCTCTACATCGCGCGTGCTTTAGCTCCAGCTAAAGTTACATCAATTATACTCGACCAAGAGAATAAAAGAGCAAATGTATATATCAACCCAGAGGATATCTCATTGGCTATCGGCAAAAACGGAGCAAATATCAAATTGGCAATCCAGCTTACAGGCTACCATATCGAAGTTATCCGAGGCGATGCAGAGATTGACGGCGAGGACATCTACCTTGAAGAGTTCTCTGACGAGATAGACCAATGGATTATCGACCAACTAAAAGGCATAGGTTGCGATACAGCCAAGCAGGTATTGAAAATGTCTCGCGAAGAGTTGATAGAAAGAGCCGATTTGGAGGAAGAAACTGTCGACCATGTCATTAATGTATTGAAAGCAGAGTTTGAGGAATAAACCGCAAGGAGAAGAATCAGATTATTAACCAATAATCAATGATATTATGTAACTACTATTTTTCATTTTCATAAAAGAAGTCGCCGAAAGGCACTGTATATATTTCATTTCACCAAAATCAAAACAAACAATAAGGATAAGTCTATGGCAAGAAGATTAGGAAATATAATAAAGGAGTTGAACATCGGGCTGTCTACCGCAGTGGAGTTTTTACAGAAAAAAAATGACCCTGTAGATGAGACAAAGGGAGTCAGCGTAAAACTTACTGATTCGCAAGAAACTCTGCTAATGAAAGAATTTTCTTCGGATAAAAATCTAAAAGAGAAGTCTGAAAAGCAGACTAAAGAGCGTCAGCATAAGGATAATAGCACAATAGATATAGAGTCAAAAAAAGCGGCCAAGAAGGCTGCTAAGCAACAAAAAAAAGCCGTAGAACCTATTGAAGAAGAGGTGATAGAGGTATTGCCAGACACAGATGCTGTAGAGGAGTTAGCCGAAATATCTACTCCAAATATAGAGGAGCAGGTAGAGCCAGAAACAACTACTACGGAGCTATACGAAGAGCCTATAGAAGAGGTTCAAGGCATCTATCAATCAGAGATGGCAGACGATACTAATTCGCTTCAACAAGAAGCCATAGACAAAGAAGCGGAATTGGCAGAAATACCTGTATCCGAAGCAAATAATATCTCTTTATCAGAAGAAATTACTGAAATAAAAAACGATTTGGTAGAGGAAAATATAGCGACTCAATCTGCAGAAAACGAAATAGTAGAAGATGACTATGAGACAGAAGACGAAACCTCTGACTCAGAAGAAAGTATAGATACTGTGGAAGCAAATACAGAGAAAAAAGTAGAAATTTTCCGTCCAAATGAGACTCGTCTCGATGGTCCAAAAGTACTTGGTAAGGTAGATTTATCTTCGATGAATCAATCTAATCGTCCTAAAAAAGAGAGCAGAAAAGAGAGAAAACGCAGACAAGAAGAGGAGAAGCGTCAGCGAGAAGAAAGATTGAAAAATAACGCTCAAAAGCCTACTCAAAAAACAGACAAAAACGCTCAGAAGCCTAATGCTGAAGGACAAAAAAAGGAACAGCAAGGTCGTAAGGCGGAGTTTATCGAGACAAAAGTTCCTACTTTGAAAGGTCCGAAAATAGTAGATAAACTTAATCTCGAAACAGAAAAAAACAAACATAAAGAGTCTGATAACCGCAAGGAGTCCGTAAAAAACTCTTCGAATAGCGATAGCAAGCAACACGATAAAAAGAAACGCGACCGCATAAAGGCCGAACGAATCGAACTGTCAGAGGATAGAGGACAGCATGGCAAGTTCAACAAGAAAGACAAGAGAGGCAAAAACCGTCCTGTAATAGACGAGGAAGATGTAGCACAGAGCGTAAAAGAGACCTTAGCTTTAGCTCGCGAAGGGCGTAAGTTCAATAAAAAAGCTGTGGACTATCGCAAAGAGAAACGCGAAAACATTCGTCAGGAAATGGAGCGTCAGGCAGAAATGGAAGCCGCTCAGTCAAAAATCCTTAAACTCACGGAGTTTGTTACGGCCAACGAACTTGCTACAATGATGAAAGTGCCTGTAAATGATGTTATCAAAGTGTATATGAACTTAGGTATGTTTGTAGGTATTAACCAACGCCTTGATGCGGATACTATAAATCTTGTAGCCGATGAATTTGGTTTTGAAACAGAGTTTGTATCTGCAGATGCAGCTAAAGCTATTGTAGACGACGAAATAGATAACGAAGAAGACCTTATACATCGCCCTCCTATCGTAACAGTAATGGGACATGTAGACCATGGTAAGACATCGCTACTCGACTATATTCGCAAAACCAATGTTATCGCAGGAGAAGCTGGAGGCATTACTCAGCATATCGGTGCTTATAATGTAAAACTAGAAGATGGACAGCAGATTACATTTATAGATACTCCCGGACACGAAGCCTTCACCGCAATGCGTGCTCGCGGTGCTAAGGTAACAGATATAGCGATTATTGTAGTGGCAGCCGACGACAATGTAATGCCTCAGACCATAGAGGCTATAAATCACGCCTCATCAGCTGGCGTACCTATAGTATTCGCTATCAATAAGATAGACAAAGACGGTGCTGACCCAGAACGCATAAAAGCAGAGTTAGCCAATATGAATTATATGGTAGAGTCGTGGGGAGGAAAATATCAATCACAAGATATTTCAGCAAAAAAAGGAATTGGCATAAAAGAGTTGCTCGAAAAAGTATTGCTCGAAAGCGAATTGCTGGAACTAAAAGCCAATCCAAAACGCCGAGCAAGCGGTTCTGTAATTGATGTTCGTAAAGACAAAGGTAGAGGTAACGAAATAACTCTTTTAGTACAAAACGGCACATTGAAACACGGCGACATAGTGATAGCAGGATATGCATACGGTAGAGTTCGTGCTATGTTCAACGAGCGTAATCAGCCTATCAAACATGCTAAACCATCTGAACCAGTACTTGTACTTGGTATGAAAGGCGAACTTCAGGCGGGCGACAACTTTAATGTAATGCAAAGCGAGCAGGAGGCACGCGAGATTATATCTGAGCGTAATCAGCTCAAACGCGAACAAAGCCTACGCACAACAAGCCACCTTACGCTTGACGAGATTGGTCGTCGTATTGCTTTGGGTAGCTTCCAAGAGTTGAACCTTATAGTAAAAGGCGATGTTGATGGTTCTATTGAGGCACTCAGCGACTCTCTGATAAAACTTTCTACTCCTGAGATACAAGTAAATGTTATCCACAAAGGTATAGGACAGATTACCGAAGGTGATGTCAATTTGGCAATCTCATCTAATGCTATTATAATTGGTTTCCAAGTACGACCTACTACATCTGCTAAACATTTGGCTGATACAGAAAAAGTAGATATTCGCATTTACTCTATTATATATCAAGCTATTGACGAGGTAAAAGCAGCAATGGAAGGTATGTTGATACCAGATAAGGCCGAAAAAGTAGTGGCTACACTCGAGGTACGCGACACATTCCACATTTCGAAGGTAGGAACTATAGCAGGTTGTTTCGTTCGCGAAGGACTCATAAAACGCACTCACCGAGTACGCCTTATCCACGATGGTATAGTCGTTCATACAGGCGAGATTTCTTCTCTAAAGCACCTAAAAGACGATGCCAAAGAGATAAAGCAAGGCTACGAATGTGGTTTGAGCCTTGCCACATACAATGATATTTCTGTAGGTGATATTATCGAAGCCTTTGAAGAGATAGAGATAAAAAAGACATTGAACTAAAAAGAGACAAAATAAGATAAGAAAATAAATTTGAGAAAAATTAAATTATGTGTAGAATAGAGAAAATTTATGCAAGAGAGATACTCGACTCTCGTGGTAATCCAACAATCGAGGTTGATGTAGTATTAGAGAGCGGAGTAATAGGCAGAGCAGCTGTACCGTCAGGGGCTTCTACTGGCGAAAACGAAGCTTTAGAACTCCGCGACGGCGACAAAAAACGCTACCTTGGAAAAGGTGTTATGAAGGCTGTAGAAAATGTGAATACTATAATATCAGGGGCTTTGGTAGGAGAGTGTGCTTTGCAACAACGCCTTATCGACAAAAAGATGATAGAGTTAGATGGCACAAAGACAAAATCAAAACTTGGTGCCAATGCAATACTTGGAGTTTCCTTAGCAGTAGCTAAAGCCGCTGCTCAATACCTTGACATGCCATTGTATCGCTATATCGGTGGAGTAAATACATTTACTTTGCCTGTTCCTATGATGAATATCATAAACGGAGGCTCTCACTCTGACGCTCCTATCGCTTTTCAGGAGTTTATGATACGCCCTGTAGGCTTGCCTTCTTTCCGCGAGGCATTGCGTTGTGGTGCTGAAGTATTCCATAGCCTTAAAAAGGTACTTCACGAGCGTAATCTAAGCACAGCAGTAGGAGACGAGGGCGGTTTTGCACCTGCCTTGAACGGCACAGAAGATGCTTTGGAGTGCATTCTAAAGGCAATAGAAATAGCAGGGTATCGTCCGGGAAATGATGTAACTATTGGACTCGACTGTGCTTCTTCTGAATTCTACAAAGATGGCATATATGACTATACTAAATTTGAAGGAGCCAATGGGGCTAAACGCTCTTCGCAAGAGCAAGCTGAATACCTCGAACAACTTGTAGAGAAGTATCCTATAGACTCTATCGAAGACGGTATGGCAGAAAACGACTGGGCTGGATGGAAACTCCTAACAGACAAAATAGGTAGCAAGTGCCAACTTGTAGGCGATGACCTATTTGTAACCAATGTAGAGTATCTAAGTCGTGGTATAAAAGAGGGTTGTGCAAACTCTATTTTGATAAAAGTCAATCAGATTGGTTCTCTATCTGAGACACTCGATGCTATAGAGATGGCTCACCGTGCTGGCTATACTTCAGTTACTTCTCATCGTAGCGGAGAGACCGAGGACTCTACTATTGCCGATATTGCAGTTGCTACAAATTCAGGACAGATAAAGACTGGTTCTATGAGCCGTTCGGACCGTATGGCTAAATACAATCAATTGCTCCGTATCGAAGAGGAGTTGGGAGAATTGGCTCAATATGGCTGGAAAAGATAAATATCAAGTAGAATAAAGTTATTTATAAAAACTCTTGTGTTATATAACAGAATACAGGAGTTTTTTCTTATTTTTCCTCAAAAAGCGGTAATTTTGCAAAACAAATCTATCAAACATTGGTATGAAAAAGTTTCTAATAGGCAGAGCAAAAGGAGCATGGTATGTACTGAAAGGAATGTGGTTTTTAGTCTCTAAAGAAGATGCTATAAAGGCACAATTATTCATATTTCTTATAGTAACAGGACTTGGCTGCTGGGTAGGCATTACTCCGCAAGAGTGGCTAATACAGGTATTTTGCTTCGGACTTATATGGGTAGCTGAGGGACTAAATACAGCCATAGAAAAGATATGTGACTATATCCAACCTAAACACGACAAACGCATAGGTCTCATAAAAGACATTTCTGCTGGAGCCGTAGGTATGGCTGCTCTTTTCGCCTTTATCAACGCCTGCATTATTTACTGTAAATACTTAATGTAGATTGTTTTTGACAGAAGAAAACTTTCTCAATCCACTTATCATTTATTTCGTAACTTTGCTCTAAGATAAAAGCAATAGAAGAACGATGAAGAAAAAAGCGTGGTCGTGGGTACCTACTCTATATTTTGCAGAGGGGTTACCATACACAATAGTCATGACACTCTCCGTTATTATGTATAAACGCTTCGGCATGTCAAACGAGGCTATAGCATTCTACACTGGGTGGTTTTATCTACCGTGGGTCATCAAGCCATTTTGGAGTCCGTTCGTAGAGATTGTAAGGACTAAACGCTGGTGGATACTTTCTACGCAGTTACTTATAGGCGCAGGCTTTGCATCTATAGCACTAAGCCTTCCTACCCCATTCTACATTCAAGCCTCAATGGCGATGTTTTGGCTTGTAGCATTCAGTTCGGCTACCCACGATATATCAGCGGACGGTTTTTATATACTTGCGTTGGACAACAAAGAACAGTCATTTTTTGTAGGCATAAGAAGCACTTTCTATAGACTTTCTACTATTTTTGCTCAAGGCTTTCTCGTGTTTTTAGCAGGAATACTTGAGTCTCATACAGGCAATATAAAATTATCTTGGAGTATAATATTTTTTATCACATCAGGCATATTTATAGGATTGTACATTTACCATAAATTTGTACTTCCACAAAACGCAGAAAACAAGGCTAATAAAGACAAAAGGGCAAAGGAGATATTGAAAGAATTTGTCTATGTTTTTCGCAGCTTTTTCTCTCAAAAAAATATAATTATAGGGCTGACATTTATGTTGACCTATAGGCTTTCAGAGGCAATGCTGGTAAAAATCACCTCACCTTTCTTACTCGATCCTGTAGCAAAAGGAGGAATGGGACTTTCCACCTCAGAGGTAGGAATATACTACGGTACTTTCGGTGTGATAGCCCTACTTTTAGGTGGCATACTTGGCGGCATGGCAATATCTAAAAAAGGACTAAAACACTGGTTTATACCTATGACTTTAGCACTTACGCTACCTAATGCCGTCTACCTTCTTTTATCTATATTCCAGCCAGATAGTAGATTTTGGGTAGCCTCTTCGATAGTAGCAGAGCAATTTGGCTACGGATTCGGCTTTACAGCCTATATGATGTATCTTATAGAATTCTCAAAGGGCGAATATAAGACTGCTCACTATTCGATATGCACTGGCTTTATGGCTTTAGGAATGATGATACCTGGTATGATTTCTGGCGTATGTTACCTTTTTCTCGGATATAAAGGATTATTTACGCTGATAATGCTATTAGTTATTCCAACCATTGCGATAGCAATTTTTACACGAAAAACACTAAAATAGAGTGTGTGATGGCTGGATTTTTTAGAAGAATACTATTTTTTTCAAAAAGGCAAAAACAAGGATTAGTAGTACTACTAATCATTTTAGCGTTGGTAGTAGTGGCTCACATTGTTTATACTTTTATCCCCAATAGAGATATAGAACGGACTGTCAATATAGAGTTTCGTAAGTCTGTAGAGCAATTTATTTCTAATTTGAAAAAAGATAGCAGCTCTTATTATAAAAAATTCACTCCCTATGATTACAATTCAAAAGGGTTTGATAAAAAACAACAAGAGGTAAGATATTCGCTATTTTCATTTGACCCCAATACCATAGACTCTCTTTCGCTGATAAGGCTTGGTATTAAACCACATACGGCAAAAATCATCATCAACTACCGTAAAAAAGGAGGTTGGTTTAACACTGCAGAAGATTTGGGTAAGATTTATGGATTAACACAAAAAGACTTAGATAGATTAAAACCATATATCAACATTTCACAACAAAAAGAAGCAAAAACTATATTGTATCTTAACGAAAAAGGAAATATAACAGAGAAAAACAACAAATCATCAAAAACACTTGATATTGTAATAGAGATAAACTCCGCCGACACTACAGAACTAAAACAGTTGCAAGGCATTGGTTCGTATTTTGCAAGACAGATAGTAGCATATCGCCAAAAACTCGGAGGATATTACTCCATAGACCAATTGCTTGAAATCAAGAACTTTACTGCTGAGAGGCTCAAAAACATACGGGATAATTTGACTATTGACACCGATAAAATCAAAAAAATAAAAGTAAAATGGGCTACGGTCGAACGGCTTGACAAGCATCCATACATCAAATTCTCACAAGCCAAAGCCTTATTTGAATTGAACAAAAAGCAATCCATAAAATCGGTAGACGACATTAAATCTCTCAAAGAATTTTCTCTAAAAGATCTAGAACAAATATCGCCATATTTGGATTTTTAAATACTCAAAAATTGTCAATTTATTCGTATCTTTGTAGGTTTTTTGCAATAAGTCGTTTGTTATGGATATAAAGAAGCGTGTCAACAAGAGTTTTTGGTTTATTTATGCAGCCTTTGCTTTGGGTTTTATAGTCTGTTTTTACAACATTATAAAGATAAAATTCATAGAGGGCGATACTTGGAAAGACATATCTACTACTATAAAAAACGCAAGTAGACCGCGAACGATAGAACCAGAGAGAGGTAAAATCCTCACACTAAATCTCAATGGCGAGCCAGAGGTACTTGCGGCCTCTATGAAAATGTATCGAATATACTTCAACGGAGAACAACTCCATATAATAGAAAAAGACCGAAAAAAGAAAAAAAAGGAGTTCAACAGACAAGATAGTATAAACATACTTGCCAAACAACTTTCGGAGTATTTCAAAGACAAATCTGCTTCTGAATACAGACAGACCATACAAAATGCTTATCAGAAAAAGAGACGGACATTGCTTATTGGCAGACAGATAGACTATATTGAAAGAAAAGATATTTCAAAATTTCCTCTGATGAACTCTGCGGGCGGAAAATATACAGACTGTATGGTATCGGAGGGCGTAAATAAGCGTATCCACCCCTACGGACAGTTAGCGTTGAGGGCAATAGGCGATGTATTCCTCGAAAAAAACATAAAAGATAGCAAAGCAGCGGGGCGTTTCGGAGTAGAGTTACAGTTTGACTCTCTACTGCGTGGCACATCTGGACTTAGCAATCCTCTGAAAGTAGGAATGAAAAAGACTATATTCGACGAACTAAACAAACCAAAAAATGGAGCAGACATCACGCTTACTCTAAATATGGATATGCAGGATATTGTAGATGGGTGCCTGCGTCGTCAAGCAGAAAAACTCGGTATCGAGCGAGGTTGTGCAGTACTTATGGAGGTAGCTACAGGCGAAATAAAAGCGATGGCAAACCTTTACTATTCGCCTAATGGATATTTCGAAGGCGGAAATATAGCCATAGCCGACCTCAACCCACCGGGATCTACATTCAAAACAGTATCAATGCTTGTAGCACTGGAAGATGGTGTAATTACACCCGACCAAATAGTTGACTCTTACAATAAACGATATCCTAAAGTTACAGACCACGCTCCCAATAAGGCTTGGAGTGCTATTACTGCCTCTGAAGTATTGATATACTCTTCCAATGTAGGGACATCTAATATAATTGGAGAAGCCTATGAGAGCAATCCTATGAAGTTTGTAAAAGCCGTAAAAAAGACTAAAATCGGAGAGCCGTTTGACATACAACTACCCGGGGCTACTACCGTACATATAGGTCCTATGGAATACTGGAAAGCGGGGAAAGATACTATAAATCGCACCGACCTTCCTACCCTATCATTTGGCTACCAATCGGCAGTACCTCCAATCTATATGCTAAGGTTCTACAACGCTATAGCCAATGGAGGAAAGATGGTTAATCCATTTATAATCAGAGAAATAAACGATAATGGTAAGATTACAAAATTTTCTACTAAAGTAGTTACGCAAGCCATAGCATCTCCAAAATCCATTTCTGAGATACAAAAAATGCTTTCTGATGTAGTAGCGAAGAAAGGTGGCACTGGCTACGCATATCGCTCTGATAAAGTAACTTTCGCAGGAAAAACAGGAACAGCATTCTTTAGAGTAGGAGGTAAAGCTACAGACCAAGTAAGTTTCTGTGGATATTTCCCTGCAGAAAACCCTAAATACTCCTGTATCGTAGTAATGCAAAGGCGAGGCATCTGGGGAACACAAAGTTGTGAAGTATTCAGAGATATTGCAGAGCGAATCATGGCTCTAAGCACATATCGCACCCCCAAAACACTGCAAGACTCTATCATCTATTATCCACAAATAAAGACTTCTCAGAAAGACGAACTCAGAAATGTCCTAAAAAAATTAGATATTGACAACAACCTTCCAAACGACAGTTGGATAGTGGCAAAAAAAGACTCGTCTGGCATAGCCACTACCGCTCTACAACTTATTGATGGTCTTGTACCAAATGTGGTAGGTATGGGAGCTAAAGATGCTATCTTCCTACTCGAACAGCGAGGTATGAGGGTGCAAATATACGGACACGGCTCCGTCCGCCGTCAATCTATTGCAGTCGGCAGCCGTATTGTAAAAGGACAAACCATAGTTTTAGAGTTAAACTAAAAACAAATTTTCAACAAATGTTACTTTCAAAAATTATAAAAGGCATAAAATGCCAAAACGATATAATACGAGATATAGAGATTCATTCACTGACAGACGACTCTCGCCGAGTACAACCATACGGAATGTTTGTAGCAGTAAGTGGCACGACATTCGATGGACACAATTTTATAGATAAAGCCATAGAGCAAGGTGCCTCTGTAATAGTTGCCGAGAGGATAGAAGAGGAGTGGATTAAAGTCCACAGCATTCAAATACTTGTAGTTGAAGATTCCGCAGAAGCACTGGGCTTGATAGCATCCAACTTTTACGGCAATCCTTCTGAGCACATCAATCTCGTAGGTGTAACAGGCACAAACGGTAAGACTACTACCGCTACCCTTCTCTACCAACTATTTATGGCGTTAGGCTACAAAGCAGGATTGCTATCCACCATCAGAAACTATGTAGTAAAAACTCCCATAGAGACCATTAATACCACGCCCAACATACTAGAGACCAATAGATTACTAAAAGATATGGTAGAATGCGGTTGCCAATACTGCTTTATGGAAGTATCATCACACGCTGTAGTACAGAAACGCATTGCAGGACTTGTATTCAAAGGCGGTATATTCACAAATCTTACACAAGATCACCTCGACTATCATCAGACAATGGATAATTATCGAGACGCAAAAAAAGGATTTTTCGACCAACTACCTCATACAGCCTTTGCTCTGACAAATCGAGACGATAGAAACGGGCTTTTTATGCTACAAAACACTAAGGCTAAAAAGTTCACATATTCTACTCGCTCTATGGCAGACTTCCGTACAAAAATCACAGAAAACTCTTTCGAGGGAATGACTCTAAAAATGGAGATAAAATCAGAGAAAAACTGTTTCCTCGAATACGAACTTGCCACTCCGTTTGTCGGTAGTTTCAATGCTCAGAATCTTACTGCTATCGCTGCTACAGCCCAAATTTTAGGAGAGGAGGCAAAACTATCTACCGAGGAGATACTCACACAATTGAGCAAACTTCACCCAGTATCTGGCAGATTCGAGGTAATTCGCCATAAAGGCATATCTGCAATAGTAGACTATGCTCATACGCCAGATGCACTACGAAATGTCCTTTCTACTATAGCCGATGTAAAAAGTACAGATAGTAAAGTAATCACAGTCGTTGGTTGTGGAGGCGATCGCGATAAGACCAAACGACCTATTATGGCTCAAGAGGCAGTAAATCTATCAGATAAGGTAATCCTGACATCCGACAATCCACGAACAGAAAACCCTCAATCTATCCTTCAAGATATGCTCTCTGGGCTAAACACAGTACAAAGACAATCTGTAATCGTAATCGAAGACCGTAGGCAAGCAATCAACGCCGCCTGCCAATTTGCTACGAAAGGAGACATTATACTTATAGCTGGGAAAGGACACGAAGATTATCAAATTATCGGAAAGGAGAAACACCATTTTGACGACAAAGAAGAGGTTATAGCATTTTTACAAACAAGGATATAGTAAAAATTCTCACACTTTATTTTGAAGCAAAAATTGTAATTTTGTATAGTTTTTCGCAACTCACTTACCTGCAATACTCCATTTTCTAATGCAAAAGCAAATACTATCTATAAGTCAGAAACAAAGACTTTCGCCTGTACAGTTTCAGACGATTCGTATGCTTGGATACTCTACACAAGAGCTGCAAGAGGCTATATTGCGCGAAATAGAGGAGAATCCAGTATTGGAGGAAAACTGGAAGAGTTCGTCAGACCAAGATTTGCCAGAGACAAACGAAGAGGAAAACTACTCGCCGGACATGCCAGAAAACAACGACGACCTCGACATAATGGAACAAGACTCATACGGCAATCTATCAGACAGTTACAGCATAATAAATAGCCATAGTGGAGAGAAAAACCCGCTATACGCAGAGCAAGTAATATCGCACGAGGAATCTTACTTGGATAACATAAAAGCGCAAATTGACGAATCTGGGGCGGACCATAAAACCAAGCAATTATCGCTTTATTTGGCAGGGATGCTTGACGATAGCGGATATTTAGACCGTGGCTTACAGACCATATCGGACGACTTAGCTTTTTCGACAGGCATAAATGTATCAGAGAAAGAATTACAAAAGGCACTAAGTCTACTACAAAGTTTCGACCCTGCTGGAATAGGAGCTAGAAACCTCCAAGAGTCTCTCACACTACAGATAAAACGCCAGCCTAAGACCGAAATAAATGCCTTGTCCAAAAAGATTTTAGAGGAGTTTTTTGAACTATTTTCTCAGAAAAAATACGCTACAATAAGCAAGAAACTCGGAATTACAAATAAAACAATCTTCGAGGAGGCAATAAAAGAGATACTTCGCCTTTCGCCAAAACCACTAATGCATACAGAACAAGATATGCCTCAACATGTGTTTGCAGACTTTGTTGTAGAACAATACAACGGCAGTCTGTATGTATCTCTTACGCGAGGCAACTATCCAAGTCTATCCGTAAGCATGGCATACAAAGCAATGCTCAAAGATTTATCTACAAAAACAAAAAAGACAAAAGACGACAGAGAGGCAATCAAGTTTACACAACAAAAAATATCGGGAGCCGAGACCTTTATAGAGGCTATTAACCAACGAAACCAGACTCTACTAAAGACTATGATAGCCATTGCCAACCATCAGAAGCAATTTTTCCTTACAGGAGATGCCTCGTCGTTATTGCCTATGAGGCTAAAGGATTTGTCAGAAACTGTTGGCTACGACCAGTCTACCATATCTCGTTCTACTAGTGGAAAGTATGTAGATACGGAGTTTGGAGTATTCCCACTTAGATATTTCTTCTCTGAAGGAATACAGACTGAGGGTAATGAAGAGGTATCAAACCATAAAATAAAAAGTTTAATAGAGGAATTATTAGAAAAAGAAGACAAACAGACTCCGCTTACCGATGAAGAACTCACTAAAATTATCGCAAATGAAGGATATAAAATTGCTAGACGAACTGTAGCAAAGTATCGTAAACTACTTGGCATTCTCCCTGCTTCACAACGATATAAACAATAAAAATACTTTTTTACAAAACTAATGACTAAAATAGCTAACATACTCTCCATACTATTCCAGCCACTTCTATCTGGCTTCTACTGTTTTATACTATTAGCATATACTACCGACTATCTCTCTGCATACACACCAATAGGAAGAGGAGTTTTTCTGGGGATAATCATATTATTTACGATTATAATACCTTGGAGTATAATGCTCATATCACATAAGAGAGGGAATATCAGCAATTTAGATATTTCAGAAAGAAAAGAACGAACTCCTATATATCTGGCTACTATAACATCTATGCTATTAGGAGACTACCTAATCTTCAGGCTATTAGGAGATTATATATTCTCATACTTTATGATATTTGCTATATTTGCTATAGCCATAATTACTTTTATAAATCTATTTTGGAAAATATCGTCACATGCCTGCGGAATGGGGATAGTTTGCGGATTTATAATGTATTTGGCTCTACTTTTCTCATACGACTATGTATATATATTCTGCCTATTTGTCATACTAAGCGGAGCAGTAGTAGCCTCTCGGCTATATTTAGGAAAACACACCTATGGACAGGTATTGGCAGGATTCTCATTAGGCTTCTTACCTGTGATTTGTATTATGTTTTTATAAAAAAATAGACTAAGCCCAATCGTCTTCGTCTATAAAATACGGTTGATTATCGAGGAAAGAGTCTATATCTCTTCGCTCTTTCTTTGTAGGTCGTCCAAGCCCTTTGGCTCGTTGATTTTGCCTATCAAGTCGAAGTACCTCTACTAATGCTATCTGGTCACCTGTAGTCTGATTCTTAAGATACTGCTCTACAAGCTTTGCTCCTACTCTACTTGGTGGCAGTTCAAGTATTCTATAAGTATATGTAATTGGAGGACGGCGGAGCTGAAATACATCTCCTTTTCGTACAGTGCGTGAAGATTTAACATTATTTCCACCCATTAAAACATGACCTTTGCCACACGCTTCAGAAGCTTGGCTACGAGTCTTAAATAGACGCACCGACCACAAGAATTTATCTATTCTTACCTCTTCCATTATCTATTGTTGAATCTATTCATTGCCACACTAAGTCCTTCGAGTACAAACGACTTAATACAATCTACGGCAACACCTATTTTTTCATTTACCAACGGTTGCTCCTCTGCAGCAAAACGCCCCAAAACGAAGTGTATTTGCGAGCCTTGTGGGAAGTCGTTGCCAATACCAAATCTCAGTCGTGCATAATTTTGAGTTTCGAGCAAAAGTTGTATATTTTTCAAACCATTATGACCAGCATCAGAACCTTTGCCACGCAAACGAACGGACCCCAAAGGCAAAGCCAAATCATCTACTACGACTATCAATTGAGCCACTCCAATTTTCTCCTGTTGCAACCAATATCGTATAGCTTTACCGCTCTCATTCATATAAGTAGAGGGTTTCAGCAATATGACTTGTTTATTCTTCATCTTACCTTCAGCGATTGCTCCATATCGCTTATTTACATCGAAAGAAATTCCCATATCAGCCGCAAGCCTATCAACTACATCGAATCCGATATTATGCCTTGTATGCGAATACTCATCTCCTATATTACCAAGTCCTACTATTAGATATTTCATTTATTTGCAACAAATAAGTTAAGTACACACGAAAATAGTTATTTACACAATACATTCAAGAGTGTCTGTCCGACAGCATATAATGTATTTTTGTCGATATTTCCCATATCGTCTTTTTGAGTATGCCAATGAGTATTGAAGCCAGTCGGCGAATTTGGGTCGTATTGTATAATGTCAATAGAAGGTATCTTCCTATTTTCATTTACTGGAATATGGTCGTCCATAATAGTTCCGCCCCTACGAGACACAAAATATCCACCAAATCCACTTTTCATAGCCTCTTCCCATACCTTATCTACTATCTTTGAGGCGTATAGCAAAGAGTATGCCTCCTGACAGAAAGTAGCATTAGGTGCGCCTACCATATCTAAAAGAATACCAAAATCAGCTCTATATCCATCTTTATGAGGATTTTTAGACCAATACTCCGACCCAAGGCACCAGCCACCTCCACCACCTGCCCAAGCAGGAGAACCATAGTCTTCTACATCAAACAGCACTATATCTACGCCCAAATCTTCTGGCAAGCTATCGGCTAATCTCGCTACTTCGAGCAAAACTCCTACTCCACTTGCACCATCGTTTGCCCCAAGTATAGGTTGCTTTTGCAGAAAGGCATCTCGCTCTTGGTCGGCAAAAGGACGAGAATCCCAATGAGCCATAAGCAAAACTCTACGCTTTGCCTCCGAACGAAATTCACCAATGATATTTTTTACAGCTATAGACTTGCCGTTATAAAGCGTAGCAGAGCCATCCTGTACCGTAGTTTTGGCACCATAGTTTTGCAGTTTATTTACCAAATATTCCATACACTCCACATGAGCCTTAGACTCTGGGACTCTGGGTCCGAAAGCCACCTGTTCGGAGACGAAACGATATGCAGAATCCGCCGAAAACTTAGGTATTTCTATGGCAACTTGCTTCTCTTCCGTAGTTTTATATTTACTTTCTCTATTCAAATTACCACAAGATACAAGACATATATAAAATAGAACAAGGGTAGTCAATATATATTTTTTCATACACTACAATACAAATTTCTGCAAAGTTAATGCTTTTTGTTTTCCCCACAATAATAACGATAAGATTGCCTACAATGTGGCAATCTTATCGTTATATTTGACGACCTCAAAAGACTTTCGCTAATCTTCCAAGAAGAATACAATAGTAGAGACCACTCTCGCCCTTTGCAGATATGGCTCTATAGGGAGTCCAGACAAGTCATTATCGTCTCCGTAATAGTTTCTTTCTACAAGCGAAATTTGTCCCTGTGAGGCTGTCTTTATCTTTCCGAGTTTTGATTGAGAATCGGCAGCAAATTGCTCTCCTGCAATACGAGCATTTTTAGTACTTTCAGCTATAAGCTCTGGCTTTATGCTATTAAGTTTAGGGAAAGTGTAATTACAAGAGACATCGGCCGACAAATTAGATCTTATCAAACCTATATTTAACTCCTTAGCCAAAGCCTCTGCTTTCTCAACCTCTTTTATCGTAAGAGTAATCTTATGCAACGACCTATACCTATCTTTTTTTACTTGTACATACTTTTCGCCATTCCACTGTTGCTCGTAATATGTTTTAGTGTCCTCCAATTCCATCTCGCCTGACAATACCTTTCCATATCCCTTAGTTTCCAAAAACAACATAATTTTAGAATGTTTGTCCTTAGCTATATTTAGTAGTTGTTCAGGCGAATCACTTGACTCTCTTATCAGTATCTCCACCGAAGCTTCATCGGCTTTTATATCTTTTTCTGCCAATCCTTTGACAGTTACAATACGCTCTCCCTTAGAAAAGCTTTGCAAACCAATCTTTACAAAAGAACCTAAGATTGCTAATCCAACAGCTATACACAAGCCTAAAATCCAAATTCCTTTATTTTTCATAACAAATCACAATTAATGATACAATATGCAAATATACTATTTTCCGAACAAACTACTAACGCCAAAATGCTACTTGAGAAATTCGTTGTTTTACCTCTCGTCTTATATCTTTATGCAATGGAATAAAACGAGATAGTGTATCATAAAAATCCTTCGAATGATTCGGGTGGATAAGATGACAAAGCTCGTGCAGTATTACAAAATCTGCTTGCTCTGGAGTAAGAAGCATTATATCACAAGAGAGCGTAATATGCCTACGGCGATGTCGGCAAAGTCCCAGAGAGCGTTTATTATCTTTCACCAAACACTCTACATTTCCAAACCCATAGCGAGAAGCCAGATAGTCTAAGCGAGCGGGCAAGTAGCGACAAGCCTCTTGCCATAAAATTTTTCGAAAAGTTTTTTTCACCAACAATATATTATCTTTCTGCTTAAAATCAAATTCATGAGGATAATATATAGTAATACAACCGCCTATAAAAGTCACTTGTAATTTTACAGAAGGTAAAAATCGAAGAGTAAAGGTAATGGTTTCTAATCGAAATGTTTCTGGGGCAATATATACTATTTGTTGCGACTCATACTTATTTTTTGCCGTTAGGATAAAATGCTTATGTCTCATTAAAATATCCATTATATCTGCTTTCGCCAACGGACCTGAAAGGCTTATCAAAATACCTGAGGCGGTTACTTTTATTGAGTATCCGCCTCGTTTTCTCCTATTGCTCTCCACTATACGCACAGAGCCAAATTCTTCTGTATCTATTATTTTTTGCCTCACTTTTAGAAGACTATCGCTGCTTACGAATGACATCTATTTGCACTACACCCCTTATCCAAGCAACATTTTTTATATTTCCCACAGGAAGTTTATACTGATAAATTCCTTCAGAAAAAAATGTAAGATATCCTCCATTTCCCTGTTCAAATGCAGAAGCATCGAAATACATAGGCACTACCTGAATAAATCCCTCTACTCCAATTTCTCCGTTAGGGAGAGTAACAAAGCTAAACTTCTCTCGCATCATATTCGATGGCTCATAGTCAGACCACGATTCCAACCCCTGAGACTCCTGCTCTATCTCATCAACAAACTGCTGATAACCTGTAGAATACGACACTTTATCTGGCAAATTATATTTTTTAGCAAAAGCTCCTTTCATAGCACAAGAAGCCAGTATAATCGTACAAAATGACAAATACAATAATTTTTTCATATTTCAACTTTTTATTTGTTCAATAACTCTATTTTCAATACTTTTTTAGTATGATTATCTATGGCAAATTTCTGACTAATACGATATCCTACAACCCAAGCAATCTCGTCGGCAGATTTCAATATCCAAACCTCTGATTTTGCTTTCATATCAAGTTTTTGGTCTTTTAGAAAGTCGCTCACCTTACGCCTACCTCGCATACCGAAAGGCTGAAAACAATCTCCTTCTCTCCATAGACGCAACGAAAGCGGAAAAGTTAATTTCTCAAAATCTAAAAGAGCAATAGTTTTAGGCAGATTAAGCGATAAACAATCTTGCCTCGCAATAACAGACAAACTCAACGGCAAAGGTAATTCATTTTTAGAAAAATCAGGAGAAATCACATATTCGCTTTCATCTCTATATCGCTGCTCAAAAATTATCAACGAATCTCTATCTTTGGCTATTACTTTATTTTGATAGGAGAGATAGCGTCCTGCTTGAGAATTTAACAAATCTAGTATTTCGCCAAACATTGAAGCAGGAAATCCTATTTTTCTGATTGCCTCAAATAGGAAAATCCTTTCAAATCCTGTTTTTCGTAATTTTTCTAAATCCACTATTGTCATATCAGAATGACTACTCATCACCTCAGACAACTCTTCACAAATTTTCTGCTGAAAAAAGTCTGCATATTCAGCCATACTTTCCGTAAAATTCTGCATTGAGGATACAAAAGATGGATTGATACTCAATAATTCGGGCAATACATTATGCCGCAAGCGATTACGATGAAATTCAGTATCCGAATTAGTCTTATCTACACAAAACTTCAGGCTCTTTTTCTTTGCATAACTCTCTATTTCTGAGCGACTAACACACAATAGAGGACGGACTATCTTATCTCTCAAAGGACGCATAGCAGCAAGTCCCGCAAGCCCAGTTCCTCTTGCCAAATTCATAATGACAGTCTCTGCCTGATCATTTTGATGATGAGCCACTGCCACTGCCTGAAATCTATGCTCCAAAATCAATTTCTCAAACCAGCGATAACGCAATTCGCGAGCAGCCATCTCTACCGAAACTTTATGAGATTTTGCCCACTCTGTAGTATAAAAATGCTCCACATATATAGGTAAAGAACGCTCTAAGGCAAACTCTCGCACAAACTTTTCGTCAGAATCAGACTCTGAACCTCGAAGATGAAAATTGCAGTGAGCCAAAGCAACTCTATAGCCCAAACGAAGCATAGAATCAGCTAAAACCACAGAATCCGCTCCTCCGCTAAAACCTATAAGCAGAGGAATGTTACTTTGCAAAAGTGAATTCTTAGCAATATAATTCGAAACCTTACCCAAAAAACTCATTTATACGCCTCTCAAAAACGAAAATTTGCCAAAATTACCATTTTTTCTGCAATATATCGAATAAACCTTTACATATGAAACTAATCTAAACACAAATTCAAACATTTTTACAAAATTATGTTTGGAGATAAAAAAAATAACTACTTTTGCATATAGAAAATTTGAGTTGCACACAAACATTTAGCGTTATGAGAATCGCTATCAACAGACTTTACTTAGTATTACTTATATTTATGATAAGTACATACACCTATGGGCAAACAAGCCTAAATATAGGCTATACGAATACCATAACACAGAAATCTAGCGCCACTCTCAATCAATCATCTAAAAACAGAATAAACGGAGTAAGTGCCTCATTAGCATACGATTTTACCTTTCCGAAACTTTTCGGATTCAATATAGGATTAGGCTACACATATTCGTTTGATAGAGAAGGAGATGGCGGAAACGATAAATTTACAGGTTACAAAACTAATTACCATACTCTCGATATTCCTATTAGGCTGATGGTAAATATACCTTTCTCTGATAAATCCAAAGCATTTGTGTTTGCTGGACCGAGAGCCACATTTGATATTTCTGGCACTATACAGCCATATTTAGCAGGAGAGAAGATAGGCGATCTTATCAACATATACGGAGACAAAGAGATATCTACCATAGAAGACATCAAAGAACTGAATCCAAAGCGATTAAATATATTAGCAGGAGCTGGAGTCGGACTCAAACTTGACCATTTTATCATAAGAGGTGGATATGATTTAGGACTTATAGACATAAATAAAGACGATGCCTCTAAAAACATATACAAGTTACGCAAAAATATGTGGTACATAACGCTTGGAATAGCACTCTAAATAGAGAATATAACAAATACAAAATCAGCATAATTATTTATTACATTTAACAATAACAAGTATTTTTAAGGTATGAAATTTAATTTGAAAAAATTGGCTACAGTAGTAGCTGCAGTAGTAGTAAGTGCAACAGCAATGGCACAATTCAGTGTAAATTTGGGCTATCTCAATGACGCTCGTAGCAACACAACAACACTTGGTGAAAATTCGCGAACTAGTAAATCTAGCTTCAATGGTTTTACAGTAGGAGCAGCTTATACGCTCAACTTCACTGAGATGTTTGGATTGAACGCAGGTTTGAATTACCAATTCCTAAACAACCATGAAGACATTGATGTATTTGGCACAGAGACCGATATCAACACCACCATCCATGCTTTGGATATACCAGTTCGTTTCGAAGTAGGTTATAACTTTACAGATGCGTTACGCGTTTTTGGTTATGTAGGTCCTAAGTTTGTGTTCGACTTATCAGGCAAGACAAAAACTAAGATATCTACCGCTATCGGAGAAGGCAATAGCGAATCGCAAGATATGTTTAAGGACACAGATTATTCTCGTTTCAATCTTATGCTTGGACCTGGCGTAGGCGTAAAATTCAACGCACTATCTTTGCGTTTAGGTTATGACTTAGGATTGCTCAACCGCTACACTGGCGAGGCAAATGACAACTTCAAAATTAGAAATAACCAATTTTATGTAACACTTGGTTACTCATTCTAATATCCAAATACTTTTAGATTGGACAAAAATAAAGAACCGTACGAACAAATCGTATGGTTCTTTTTTATGCTCTATCCAACAAAAAACCAAACCTACATTTTACTGAAGATTTGGCAAACACATTTTTATTATGAGGTAGCGGGAACGAGAGTTGAACTCGTGACCTCCGGGTTATGAATCCGACGCTCTAACCAACTGAGCTATCCCGCCATTCCGTTTTTTTGGAATGCAAAGGTAAGCATTTTTTTTTGTATTACAAAAATAAATCTCTACTTTTGCTAAAGTTTTTTCAAACATTATTTTCAAAAAAATATGAAGTACACTGAAAAATACACATTAGACAAAACTGTCAGACTACTGATAAAGATAGCCATAGTACTTGGTATATTTATGCTTATCAGGCACTTATCAGCCATACTACTACCTTTTGTAATAGGTTGGTTTATAGCCTATCTGCTATACCCCTTAGTGCTTTTCATTCAAAGAAAAATGAGGTTAAAATATAGAATACTATCCGTAGCCGTAGCCTTGATATTCGTTTTGTCCATAATTACTGGCATATCGCTAATAATAGCACCAATGATAACAGCCGAAACGGAAAGAGTATTACCATACCTATCAGACTACCTACAAAAACTATCTGAAAGCAGTTTTTTCCAAAACATAAACTTTGAAAAAGTATCGGATATGTTCAATGGTATCAACTTTGGAGAAATCTTATCGTTAGAGACCTTGGATAGTTTTATGGGTAGCGTATTACCTCCGTTTTGGGGAATAATTTCAAGCGTTTTGAAGGTCATTTTAGGCATATTTTCTCTATTTATGATAATCCTTTATATGATATTCATACTAAACGACTACGAAAAACTCAACGAAGGAGTAGTACTGCTTTTTCCCAAAAAGTACCAAAAATTTACGAGAGAACTCAAAAGCGAACTGACTCAAGCTATGAACCAGTATTTTCGCGGGCAGGCTTTAATAGGGCTTATAGTAGGAATACTCTACTGCATTGGGCTATCTATCATAGGGCTACCTATGGCAATAGCAATGGGTTTAATGATGGGAGTTCTGACAATAGTACCATACCTACATTCAATCGGATTTATACCTATCATATTTTTCGGATTTGTAGGTAGTGTAGAGAATGGGGGAAGTTTTGGAATGATGTTACTGGGGATTTTCATAGTTTTTGCTGTAATACAATTACTTACAGATATGTATCTCGTTCCAAAAATTATGGGTAAAAATATGGGACTAAAACCTGCTATAATACTTCTATCACTTTCTATTTTTGGAGCATTATTAGGATTTATAGGACTGATAATTGCCTTACCTGTCACTACCATCATTATATCATACTACAAACGAATAATAGTAGATGGCGAAGATATAATAGAGCAATAGAAATACTAACGCTTAGATACTTTGATATTCTCTCATTTTTTAGTACTTTTGCGAAGATAAAGATTATTACGAATAAATTTTTCAGAATAAAATGGAACACACACTGACTCCTCTGATTTCAGATTTGGGTCTTATTTTGATAGTGGCAGCTGTAGTTACTCTGATATTCAGGAAACTAAAGCAACCATTGGTATTAGGATACATCATAGCAGGATTTTTAGTAAGCCCTTATATGAATTGGATGCCTACGGTAACCGATATCCACAATGTAGAGACGCTGGCAGAAATGGGCGTGATTTTCCTACTTTTTTCGTTGGGACTTGAGTTTAGCTTCAAGAAACTCATGCATGTAGGAGCCTCCGCTTCTATTACAGCCATAGTAGAGATTATTGTAATAGTAATAGTAGGGTATCTACTTGGCAAAGCTATGGGCTGGAAAAATATGGACTGTATATTTCTTGGAGGAATGTTGGCATCTTCAAGTACTACGATTATTATCAGGGCTTTTGAAGAACTTGGGGTCAAGTCAAAAAACTACGCTCGCACGGTATTTGGTGTATTAGTAGTAGAGGATATTGTAGTCATACTGCTTATGGTATTGCTATCTACAGTAGCAGTTACCCAGAGCGTAGAGGGCTGGGATATGTTATTGACTGTACTAAAACTTGGCTTTTTCCTGATTCTATGGTTTTTATTAGGCATCTTTGCTGTACCTACATTTCTGAAGAAAACTAAAAATCTACTCGACGACGAGGGTTACCTTATTACAGCTATCGGACTCTGCTTGCTTATGGTAATAGCAGCCGTTAAGGTAGGTTTCTCGGCTGAATTAGGTGCATTCATTATGGGGTCTATACTTGCAGAAACGCTATATGCAGAGAAGATAGAGCATGTATTCAAATCCGTAAAAGACCTATTTGGAGCGATATTTTTCGTATCGGTAGGTATGATGATAAACCCTGAAGTGATATTACAATACTGGTGGGCAGTACTATTAGTGGTAATAGTAGTAATAGTAGGAAAATTTTCAGCTACTTTCGTAGGGTCTATCCTCGCGGGGCAACCGCTGAAACACTCAGTACAGGTATCTATGAGTATGGCTCAAATAGGAGAATTTGCTTTTATCGTAGCTACTCTGGGTATGTCGCTTGGAGTAATAGACGATTTTCTATTTCCTATAGCAGTAGGAGCCTCGGCTATCACTACATTTACCACTCCATATATGATAAAATACAGCGAGCCTTTTGCACGATTTTTAGAGCGTAGATTACCTCTAAATTGGGTAAAAAAGATAGAAAACTATTCGGCTTCAGCCCACATTCTTGGGTCGAAATCAGAGTGGCGAGAGTTAGTCAGCAGTTCTGTACGGACTATTATCCTAAACGGCATTATTGTCATCTCTATAATTCTGCTTTCGTCGTATGTCATCATTCCTTTTATCCACCGCCAATTCAATGATCAGTTATCTCAATGGATTGCAATGGCAGGAACTTTGGCTGTAGCCTCGCCATTTATCTGGGCTTTGATGTATAAAAAGCCAGGGTATATGTCGAGCAGAGAGTTTATGGAGACAAGTTCTATAGACAATCGCCAACTCTATGTATTAGAATTTATTCGCTTTATCATAGGAATGGCTTTAGTAGTATTCCTTATGGGCAAATTTCTAAACAAGGCTCAAATGCTTATACTTCTGCCTATTTTTGCTATAGCTGTCTATATTCTCTCAAAACACATTCAGAAGATTTATAAATCTATCGAAACAAGATTTGTAACAAATCTAAATGTAAGAGAAAACAAGGAAAAGCAACAAAATGTACAAAATATCAAAAATCGTCTTCGACAGTCAGTAAGCAATATATCTGCGTGGGACGCACATTTAACAGACCTTATTGTACCTCAAAATGCAAAATATGTAGGACGCACGCTATCCGAACTAAATTGGAGAAAACGATTCAAAATCAATGTAATATATATAAAAAACGGCACAAACATTATCTATTCTCCCGGACCTAACGAGAAGATAATGCCCGGCTTCCATGTGGGAGTCTTTGGCTCCGACGAGGTGCTTGAACTCTTTACTACAGAGTTTATGAAAGAGGAGATTCCAACAGTGCCAGATTTCAACTTAGAAGATATAGTAATAGACAAACGATTTGTAGATGAGGACTCTTTCCTACTTGGTCTTGCTATCAGCGCCTCGCAAATACGAGAGAAAACCGACGGCATAGTAGTAGCCATAGAGCGAGGCGATCAGCGAATACTTTCACCTTCGGCAAACACAGTGTTTGAGGCTGGCGACTTAGTATGGATAGTAGGAGAAAAACAAAAACTCAAAGGACTAAAAACATAATTATTCAGAGGAATCTACTATAAAATATCATTCAGCGATATGATATCATCAAGCAATGGGGTGGAAGAAAATTTATAAATTTCGCCCCGTTTCGTATCTGTTATAGAAGAGACCGACCTACTACCCATAAGAGAGTTTGTAATAAAGCAGCTATGCATATCTTCAATATCGGAGATATGAATATCACGCTCTACTACTGCTACATTATTTTGCCTCAAATACTCTATTAAAACATAACGAAACACACCAGGTAGTATCCCTGACGATATAGACGGAGTAAAAACAGTAGCGTTTTGTATAAAAAATAAGTTTGACATAGAACCTTCTGCAAGCATCTCGTCTTGATTGAGGAAAATAACCTCTGAGTATCCTTTAGATATAGCATCTCTATACAACAAAACATTTGACAGATAATTATTTGATTTTATGCTATTTACAGGATTATTCTTATCTCTAATACAATTGGATAAAAGCACTTCAAACGGCTTTTTTTGTTGTCTTTCAGCGTTTTCTCTATATTGTTGTTCGATATACAAATCGTTATGCACTCCGTGCTTTACTGCGGTCAGTCGTATTGCATTAGACTCTCCTCCTATGGGAAATACTAAAGCAGATAATTGCTCTTCTATGTTATCAACATTCATTTTGAGCAAATTCATTCCCTGCTTCATTCGTTGAATATGCTTATCGAGATACTGAGGCTTACCGCCTGAAACACGAATTGTCTCAAAAACTCCTACTCCATACTTCAATCCGTCATACAAATCTATCATCTAAAAATAGCCTTTATTTTATCACATTTAGCCAAAGACTCTTCGTATTCAGCCTCCACGATAGAATCCCAAGTAATAGCCCCGCCACCAGAAAAATAGCAAGTTTTACCTTTTTTCAATATAGAACGAATTAAGATATTAAAATCTGCATTACCATTGAAACTCACATATCCTATTGAACCTGTATATATATTGCGATTTTGAGCCTCTACTTTATCAATAGCCTCTATAGCAGCAAGTTTAGGGGCACCTGTAATAGACCCTCCGGGAAAAGCCTCTCGAAGCATATCCCACGCATCACACTCCTCACGGAGTGTTCCCCTAATAGTAGATACCAAATGATGCACATTTGCATAAGACTCTATACGATATTTATCAATCACCTCTATCGACTTACCATAGCAGGTTTTTGCCATATCATTACGCATAAGATCCACTATCATCAACAGTTCTGAAATATCTTTCTGACTCTCAAAAAGTTGCTGGCGACGACGAATATCTTCCTCTATATCCGCAGAGCGTGGGACAGTACCTTTTATGGGGCGAGTTGTAACCACTCTATTTTTACAGTCGAAAAACCTTTCTGGCGATGAAGACAAAACAGCATATTCTCCAAAATCCATATACGCCATAAAGTCTGCGGGATTTGAGCAACATAGAGCCTTGTATATATCGTATTGAGAAGCTTCGGTACTTACCTCAAACTGCTGAGTAAGGTTTACTTCATACACATAGCCTCGCCTTATCATATCCTTTATATCTACAAAGGCTTTATTATAAGCCTCCTTAGACATATTATGATAGATTTGACTTTCACCAATAGATTTTTCCAGATCACTACTCTTTACCAAAACCTCTTTCCATTGCGATAAATCTTCACCTTTTATAGCATATATAGAGTATCGTTGTGTGTGATGATTGAACTCCAATACAGAACTATAAATACCGAAATAGCAGTCATAAACCTCTACATTTCGTTTCACATTAAGCTTTACTTCACAATTCCACTCAGAAAAGTCGTAACTCAAACACCCAACTGCTCCACCACAAAATATAGTATCGTTATATACAGCATACTTCTTCATCAACCGTTGCAATACGATTATAGGATTTTCGTCTGTAGTAAAATTCTCCCTACCATACACCTCGCATTTACCTTTCTTTGCCTTTATCTCTATTATCGGATTAAATCCTAAAAAAGACCTAATCCCCTGCGATTTATCGCCCTTAGCACTCTCGAGTAAAAAAGGCAAACGCTTATCTTTTATATTATAGAGAATATCCGATATCGAAATATCAATATCAAGCCTATCTACAATAATCTCTATCTTATCCATTTTAGAAAATTTGATATCATATCTATTCCCTGCTCAGTTCCGATACTTTCAGGATGAAACTGTACTGTCTCTATTTTATTTTGACTATCTCTCAGTCCCATTATTACACCATCGCTAGTCTGTGAAGTAATCTGTAAACCATTATAATGTCCTCCTTCAAAAAGCTTTTTATCTACTATTAAAGAATGATAACGCATTACTTTTATAGGATTTTTCATTCCACGAAACACTCCATTCGAGTCGTGAATTATCTCTGTTATCTTTCCATGCATAGGGTAACCACTCTCTATCACCTCTATACCTCTTACAAAAGCCAAAGTCTGATGACCGAGGCACACTCCAAGAATCGGCACTCGCCCACATAACTTTTGAAATACATCAATACTTACTCCTGCCTCTAAAGGAGTCTTCGGACCGGGAGAAACCACTATCGCTTCTGGCGACATCTCCAGACACTCCGACACAGAAATTTCGTCATTACGCTTTACACATACCTCACATCCAAGTATCTCGAAATACGATACAAGATTGTAGGTAAAAGAGTCATAATTATCTATTATTAGTATCATAATGAGTGTTTCCTCAAAGAAAAGTATCTCTTTTATTCGGCGAAAAGAGATACTTATTCTCGTTATTTTAGCAAACAATGTTTACTATCTTCTTTGGCACAACAATTATTTTCTTTATAGTCTTTCCCTCAAGCCACTTTTGTGTATCAGAGTGAGCAAGAGCTACCTGCTCTACCTCTTTTGGTAGCATATCGGCAGGAAGTTCTATCATAAAACGAACCTTACCATTGAAAGATATTGGATATTTCACAGAATTTTCCACTAAATACTTTTCTTCTACCTCTGGGAATGGAGCGAAACATACGCTGGTAGAGTTGCCACACAGATGATAAATCTCTTCAGCTATATGTGGAGTAAAAGGAGCAAGTATCGTTGCCAATGGCTCAAGTATCGCTTTTTTAGAACATTTTGCCGTAGTAAGTTCATTGACACAAATCATAAATGCCGATACAGAGGTATTAAACGAAAAATTCTCTATATCAAAAGTAATCTTCTTAATGGTCTTGTGCAAGCTCTTCAACTCCTCAGCTGTAGGTTCTTCGTCATTGAGAAGTAAGGTTTCATCTCGATATACCAAAGCCCAAAGTTTTTTCAGAAACCTATGTACACCGTCTATACCATTTGTATCCCAAGGCTTCGACTGCTCTATTGGACCTAAAAACATCTCGTATAGTCGTAGCGTATCAGCTCCATACTTATCTACAATATCATCTGGATTTACTACATTAAACATAGATTTTGACATCTTCTCTATAGCCCAGCCACAACGATATTTCCCGTCATCTTCAAGTATAAATTCAGCAGTAGTAAATTCTGGTCGCCAAGCACGGAAACGCTCTATATCCAAAATATCATTATCTACTATATTTACATCTACATGTATTTCAGTAGTATCATATTGGTCTTTTAGATTAAACGATACGAACTTATTTGTATTTTTCACACGATATACAAAATTACTTCGTCCCTGTATCATTCCCTGATTTATAAGTTTTTGGAAAGGCTCGTCCTTTACACTACAGCCATAGTCGAAAAGAAATTTATTCCAAAAACGACTATATATAAGGTGTCCTGTGGCATGTTCCGACCCGCCGAGATACAAATCAACATTACCCCAATAGCTATTAGCCTCATTAGATACAAGTGCTTCAGAGTTCATGGGGTCTTCATATCGAAGATAATATGCCGAAGAACCTGCAAAACCCGGCATAGTAGAGAGTTCAAGCGGATAGCCTTTGTATGTCCAATCTTTAGCTCTTCCGAGAGGAGGTTCGCCTGTCTCTGTAGGGAGAAATTTATCTATAGATGGTAATTCTATTGGCAAATCCTTTTCTTCTACTCCATACGGCATTCCGTCTTTGTAATAGATAGGGAACGGTTCTCCCCAATAGCGTTGGCGACTGAATATAGCGTCACGCAAGCGATAATTTACCTTTACTCTACCAATCCCTTGTTCAGCAATATACTCTTTTGTTTTAGCAATCGCCTCCTTTACAGTCAAACCATTAAGTATAAGAGGGTTGTCATCTAAAGACTCTATAGGAGAGTTCATCATTATCCCCTCCTTCGCATCAAAACTCTGCTCTGAAATATCTGCTCCCTCTACCAAAGGTATTATAGGTAGTCCAAATGTCTTAGCAAATGCATAATCGCGACTATCGTGCGCAGGCACAGCCATTATAGCACCTGTACCATATCCTGCTAAAACATAGTCACTTATATATATAGGTATCTCTTTTTTAGATATTGGATTTATTGCATACGAACCGAGAAATACGCCTGTAACCTTTTTATCAGATATTCGTTCACGCTCAGTTCTTTTCTTAGTATGCTCTATATACTCCTCTACAGCCTGTCGCTGAGACTCAGTAGTCAAAGTTGCTACATATTCGCTTTCAGGTGCAAGTACCATAAATGTTACTCCATAAATAGTATCTGCACGCGTAGTAAATACAGTAAGAGGTATCTCATTTATTCCATCTCTCTCTACTGTATTAAATATCATTTCAGCCCCTTCGCTCCTACCTATCCAGTTTCGTTGTGTCTCCTTCAGACTATCACTCCAGTCAATACGCTCAAGGCCCTCAAGCAATCTTTGAGCATATGCAGATACACGCAGACTCCACTGCTTCATCTTTTTTTGCTCTACAGGATACCCTCCGCGAATAGACAAACCATCTTGTACTTCGTCGTTTGCCAATACAGTTCCTAACCCCTCACACCAATTCACAGCTATCTCTGCTAAATATGCAATCCTATAGTTCATAAGCACCTCTTGTCTCTTTTTTTCGGAGAAGCTGTTCCATTCATCAGACGAAAATACCAACTCTTCCGTCTGTGCTATATCTAAATCCGAAGTACCTTGTTCAGCAAAACGCCGCTCCAATTCATCTATAGGACACGCCTTCTGTAATTTATTATCATAATACGAAGAAAACATTTTAAGGAAAGCCCACTGTGTCCAGCGATAATACTCTTTGTCACTCGTGCGTATCTCCCTACTCCAATCGAAAGAGAAACCAATTTTATCTAATTGCTTACGATAGCGACTGATATTTTGCTCAGTAGTAATGGCAGGGTGCTGCCCTGTCTGTATAGCATACTGTTCGGCTGGTAATCCGTAGGCATCGTATCCCATTGGATGAAGTACATTAAAGCCTTTTTGTCTCTTATAACGAGCAAAAATATCAGAAGCAATATAGCCAAGCGGATGCCCCACATGTAGACCTGCTCCAGAAGGATAAGGAAACATATCCAATACATAATACTTAGGCTTATTGCTATCTATCTCTATCCTATATATATCTTTGGCAGACCACTCTTCTTGCCACTTTTTCTCAATATCTTTGAAGTTGTATTCCATTTATTTTTATGATATCATTCGTAAAACTAACTCGCAAAGTTACAATTTTTAATTGTAATTATCAATGCTTATTGTGTTATTAGTTATACTTATGTAGTAAGAATATAATTATCATTAGGCATTTTTTGTCCAATCTGTAAATTATTCTTACTTCTTTTAATCAAATCTCTTAATAATTTGACAACTACTCTCCAGACATAGAATCAAAAGCCCCAATATACACAAAAAAAGAGTGTCATACTGTTCATACAGCATAACA
>R18__coassemble_1234_pt1 | contig 53892 bp, 48 predicted proteins | sample R18__metabat2_low_PE_054 | metagenome-assembled genome bin R18
CATTGTAGTCCAGATTTGTAAAAGTAATTTTTTTACGCTGTGTTATCAGAAAATAATTTACTAATGCTTGGTATGTATTTGTATTAAAATCTATATTTCCTACAGGCAAATTATAGTCACCTTTATTGTTGAAACGCAACATTCTATTGAAGCCATATATTAGAAGTACATAAAGCATTAATACATTACTGCGGTCGGACTTGTTATAGTCTTTTTTTAGATTGTTAAAATTGGTTTTATTGTATTTTGCTATATATGTTTTTTTAAATTCTTTTTTTAAATCTATGGGGATAATATCTTTTTGATAAGAACAAGAAAGTTCATATTTATTTATAAGATTAAATAGACTATTGAAAAAAATATCAATACTATTATTTTGAGAACATAGAAAACGATGTATTTGAATTACATAACTGTCTAAATCATTCAATAAAAATTGTTCAGCTTCAACATTCAAAAAAACAGACCCTCCTCCTACAAAAGGTTCTACAAAACGAGATATTTTATCTGGAAAATATGTTTTTATCTCTTGTATAAGTTTATATTTATCGCCTACATAAAAGAGAGGCGAACGATTGACTCCTTTTTTCTTCATCTATTTTTGTTAAAAATAAAAATTCTTTATGGTTTGAAAAATCAGTTTTTCCCGTGTTGAAGTATTTATGTGAATGTTCAAAAACTTGTGTTTCTCCACATTTTTCTAATATCGATATCATATCCTCCAATCCAATTTTATTTTTCGAAGCACTGCTCTTCGATTTATAAGTATTATTGTAGGAGACAACTATATATTTTGCTCTGACATTTTTTACTAAATCCTCAAAAGCATCTTGTGCTTTAGTTGTACAATACAAACTCATATTCTCCTCTTTTGGTTTCAGGGCTGTGCCAAATAGTTCCGGTTTTTCCCATTTTACCAGATTCTCATAAAGATGATAAAAGCGAGAATACTGGCGAGAATTGTAAGGAGGGTCTATATAAACTAAATCTGCTTCTATTTTTCTAATTAAATTGTTGGCATCTGATTGAAAAATCTCTACCTGTGGATAATTTTTCGCCTCTATAGGTCTTATAAGAAATGGTAGGGGCTTTATAGGCTTTTTTATATATGCCTCAAAGTGTCCTACCGTATTGGCTATTTTATCTATACTATACAGCAGTGAAGTAAGTAGAATGCTATATTCTTTGTATGTAAGAGTATGCTTCCTACACTCAATATCTTCGCGAATAAATCCTATCTTTTTTGCTGTATTGTATTCATAGTATTTATCTCCGAAATGTTCTGAAAAGTAATTATTGTCTAACGCATCTGCTGTCAGGCTATTATATCCATTTATTATTTCGTAAATTTTCCCCTTATCCCAACTATATGGAGCAAAAAATGCATAATAAATAACATAGTTTGATATCAAAAAATCATTTATTATGATTTTAGGAAAATACCTCAAAGCATATTTAGATATAATCCCTGTTCCAGCAAACAAATCACAAAATGAGCCTACATCTATAGTTGCCCCTGATATAGTTTGCATTATCCATTCTGCTAATTTAGTTTTACTACCTATATACCTGCGATTCTCTAATAAAATTGGTTGTTGCCACTCTCTATTTTGTTCAAACATTTTTTCTGTTTTTATACTTACAAAATTACTAAAAATCATACATATAGATAGGCAAAAAATGTTTTGTTAAAAACTAAAGTTCCAACTCAGCGAAGGCACTATGGAGAAAAGATATATCATTACTGCTCCTGTGTGATTTGGGTCGTAGGAGGATTGTGTAAAATATATGGTCCAAGGGTTTTTACGAGCGTAGGCGTTGTATATGGAGAGATTGAGCTCGTGTTGAAACCTGCTACGAGGGTTAGATATTTTCCACGAGGCAGAGAGGTCCAGTCTATGATAGTCGGGTAAGCGATATGCATTGCGTTCGGAAGGTATAGGCACCCAACGCCCAGAGTCAGAGCCGTCGAGATTTCCTACCCAGTATCTGCCCTCTGGATATGTAGTTGGTTGCCCTGTGGCGTATGTCCATGAGGCTGAAAAACTCCATTTTTTGCCCAACATATAGTTTGCTACAATGTTTATAGTATGAGGTTTATCGTATGGCGAGCGGTACCATTTCCCTTGATTTACTTCGTCTATCTGCCTGAAACTTCGAGCATAAGCGTAGCTTATCCATCCGTTTATTACGCCCTTAGGCTTGGCTATCATTAACTCCAATCCGTAGGCATATCCTCGCCCGAACCTTAGTTCTTCCTCTAAATGACTATTGTTTAGTAGTGCGGCTCGCTCACGGAAATCTATTACATTTTGGAAATGTTTGTAATATATTTCAGCCGATGTCTCTAATTCTCCGTTTAGAAAATTATGAAAATATCCTGCCACTATTTGGTCGGAAATCTGTGGCTTAACATTCTGTGAGGCCGAAAACCATATAGCCAGAGGCGAACCCGCCATAGAGTTTGAGGCTATCTGCATATATTGGGCTGAGCGAGTGTATGATAGTTTTAATGATTGGTTTTTTGAAAATGCGTAGTTGAGGCTTATTCGTGGCTCTATATTGAAGTTTGTATGATATACTTCGCCTTTATGTGAAAGAAAAGAGCCTTGTCGGCGGTAGTTTTCTATGTTATAGATAGTAGAGTCGTTGCCTAAATTGTTGAGCATAGATAATCGAAGCCCATAGCGTAGGCTAAGCTTATCCCATAGCGTCATCTGGTGTGAGGCGTATAATGCATGTTCTAAATGGTAGAGCGGGGTAATACGAAACTCCGAAGAATTTACAAGCGACTGCGAACCTTTACCTCCTCCCTCACCAGGGAGTATCTCTCTGTATGTCAGGTTATAGCCAGTGTTTATAGTGTGCTTATCGTTTGGTAGTATTTTTAGATTTAGTTTAGTTCCTATGTCTCTTATCTCCGATTTCCAATGGAAACTAAACTCCTCTAAAATATCTTCTGAGGCTGCGTATTGATACTGATTTATATATGTGGTGAGGTGGAGAAAGGCTTGGGTGGAAAACTCGTGTCGCCACCTAAGAGTACCAGCCCTATTACCGAAGGCTATGCCCGCTAAATGGTTGGCGAAGTGGTCGTATCCCATATAGCCAGATAGCGAAAAATCGTCTTTTGAGGTAGCTTGCCAACTGATTTTGGCGTTTAGGTCGTAGAAGTATAGTTTAGTTTTTTGTAGGTTTTTATTTTTCATCATACGCAAAAAAAGGTCGGCGTATGTGCGGCGTGCTGATATAAAAAATGTCAGTTTATCGCTAAAAATAGGTCCCTCTATCGTAAGCCTTGATGATATAGTCCCTATTCCGCCTCGTCCGCTGATTCTTTGCGTATTGCCCTCTTTTGTAGTTACCTCCATAAGGGAAGATAGTCTGCCTCCCTCATCTGCAGGCATATCGCCCTTGTATAGATTGATGTCTCTTACTATATCGTTATTAAATATAGAAAAAAATCCTAATAGATGAGACGAACTATATAGAGGCGTTTTGTCGAGTTGTATTAGATTTTGATCGAATCCTCCGCCTCTGACGCTGAAGTTTGATGAGCCTTCGGATACAGCCTGTACTCCGGGGAGTAACTGCAGTGCCTTTACTATATCTACTTCGCCCATCATAGCAGGGATAGCCTTGATAGTCTCTGCCGAAAGGCGACTGACGGAGGGTTCTATCCTACTGATGTTGCGACTATCTTTGGCAGCAATCTCTACTGCACTAAGAGTGGTAGAGATAGAGCGTAGCATAAAAGTCTTTCGAGTGTCTCTTTTTATGTTAAATAATATGCTGTCTGTATTGTAGCCTTCGCAGTGGATTTTTAGTAACTGTTTGCCTTTGTGAAGGGTTATAGAAAACTCTCCATTTTGATTTGTGGCGATAGTATCTCCTCTATAGTTTGTTAAAAAAGCGGAGCGTAGAGTGTCTTCGCTCTCTGCGTCTAATACAGTGGCTGATAGTAAAAAATCCTGCCCTTTTATCAAGGTAGGGCAGAGTAGTATGGATAGCAATATGGTAAGTATTCTAAGTCTCCTTATCATAGTATAGTTGAAAACTTACAAAGATACTATATTTTTATTTATCTTGTATTTGTTTGTGTGGTGAAAACTTTGTATTGTATTAATAAAAGTTTCTTATAGTTAAATATAGATAAATGTCTTGTTTGTTTTTGGTATTTTTAATTTAATGTATTGTGTTTGCAAACAAAATATGCTAATTGTTTTATTAGTGTATACTTAATTTAATTAATAACACAAAATCTTTCTTTATTATGAAAAAGTTGTTTATTTGTTTCTATTTGTTTTTATTTATTTCCCTATCGGCTACTTCGCAAGAGAGCTGGCGTAATACTTTCTCTATAGAGCCTTTTATAGGATGGGGTGAAGAAATGATAGTTGGATTGTGGGGAATTGAATATGGCACTCGTGTAAATTATTCTATATTTGATAGATTTGGTCTATCTGCTTCGCTTGGTTCGTTTCAGTCTCTTACAAAGTCATGGAACGGCTGGAAAGCTAAAAATACATCAGAAATGCTTGCCTCTGCTGGTATTTATGTAGATATACTAAAGTGTAAAGATAGACATCGCCTAAGGCTTGCTACAGGGGCTACATACTTTTGGATAACAGCTCTAACTCATTATTTTAATAAAAATATTCATCCAGATATTCCGCAAGAGGTAGTGTATATACATCGATTTTATAAAAAATTTGGTACGAACCTTCGTTTATCTTATCTATATCAGTTTTCAGATAAATGGTTCTTAGGGGTCAACCTCCAAGGTTACGAATTATTTAACAATAATAACGATGGGCTTTTTACAGATAATGTAACATTAGGAATGTCTGTAGGGTACAATTTTTGATAATAATAGATTTTTGATGTTATAAACAATAATAGCCGACTTTTTTGTCGGCTATTATTCGTATAGTATTTGTCCTTATACTATGCTTACTCCCTCTTTAGCAGTTACTGTGCCTATTATGCAGGCTTTCTCTCCCGATTGCCTTAGTATCTCTATGGCTTTTTCTGCTTGGCTCTCATGCATTGCTATTACCATTCCTATACCCATATTGAAGATGTTAAACATCTCTAAATGAGGTACATTTCCATATTTTTCTAAGAAGTGGAATATAGGTAATATATCCCAGCTACCCTCTTTTACCTCTATGCCTTGGCCTTCACGGAGGATTCTTGGAATGTTTTCGTAGAACCCCCCACCTGTAATATGGCTAATACCGTGAACTTCGCATTGTCTTATTACCTCAAGTACAGGTTTTACATATATCTTGGTAGGCGTAAGTAGTATCTCTCCTAATGTTTTATCTGCAGATAGCTCTTCGTATGTCTTTTTTAGGTCTAAATCGTTGTCTTTTAATATCTTTCTTACGAGGCTGAATCCATTAGAATGCACTCCACTTGATGATATGCCTACCAATACATCGCCTATAGATACTTTCGAGCCGTCGATAAGTTTCGATTTTTCTACTACTCCGCAGGTAAATCCAGCGATATCGTACTCTCCGTCGGCATACATAGAGGGCATTTCGGCAGTCTCTCCGCCTATAAGTCCGCAACCTGCCTGCCTACAGCCTTCGGCTACGCCAGAAACTATCTGCTCTACCTTTGCTGGTTCATTTTTGCCTACTGCTACATAGTCGAGGAAAAAGAGTGGCTCCGCTCCCTGTGCCAATACATCATTGACGCACATAGCTACGGCATCTATTCCGATACTATTGTGGCAGTCCATCTCGAAAGCGAGTTTGAGTTTGGTCCCTACTCCGTCTGTGCCGCTTACAAGTATTGGCTCTTTTATATTTAACTTAGATAAATCAAACATTCCTCCAAAAGCACCTATTGTACCCATTACTCCGAGACGATTGGTAGAGGCAACATGCTTCTTTATCCTGCTTACCACTTCGTAGCCTGCTTCGAGGTTTACTCCTGCGTTTTCGTAACTAACTGCCATAAGATTTTTATATCATTTTATTATTGTTTATTCGTTCGTTGTGTAAATTTTTTGATTTAGAATTTACCGTCTTTATTTGCCTCCGAAAGGCTTTGGTAGAGTGCCGTAGGGTATTTGCCACTGAAACAAGCAAGGCACAACTCTTTTCTATTACCAGCCTTATACAACGCCTCTTTAGATAAGAATGCCAAAGAGTCTGCCCCAATTATTTGTCTTACCTTCTCTACACTGTTTTTAGCAGAAAGAAGCTCGTCAAATGTGCTTGTATCTACTCCGTAGAAGCAAGGGTGAGTGATAGCTGGCGAAGCTATGCGAACATGTATCTCTGTGGCTCCTACCTCTCTTAATAGCGATACTATGCGTCTGGAGGTAGTACCTCTTACTAGTGAGTCGTCTATTAGAACTACTCGTTTGCCTTTTACTAACGAGCGTACGGCAGAGAGTTTCATCTTTACTCCGTTTTCTCTCATCTCCTGCGATGGCTGTATAAATGTACGCCCTACATATTTATTTTTTATCAACCCCTGCTCGTATGGTATGCCACTCTCTTCTGCATAGCCTATAGCAGCGCTCAGCGAAGAGTCTGGCACTCCGATTACAATATCGGCATCGGCAGGCGACTCTTGGTATAAAAGTCTTCCGCTCTCCTTACGAAATGAGTGTACATTACAGCCCTCTAAATCGCTATCTGGGCGAGAAAAATATATGTACTCCATAGCACACAAATAATGGTGCTTAAACTTGGAGTAATCGACAGATTTCATTCCATTCTTATCGAATACAACTACCTCTCCAGGCTCTACATCGCGTATAAACTCCGCTCCTACTATATCTAAAGCACAAGTCTCGGAACTTACTACGAAGCCATCTCCTAACTTGCCTATCGACAAAGGACGCAGTCCGTATTTGTCGCGTGTAACATATAGTTTGTCTTTACTTAGAAGAACAAACGCAAATGCACCCTCTATCATATTTAGAGCCTCTATTAGATTGTATAATTTAGCTCCTTCGTCGGCATCTTTTTTTATCAAGTGTGCTAAAATCTCAGAGTCTGAGGCAGATTGGAAAATACTTCCTTTATTCTCTAAGTATGTAGATAACTCTCTGTAATTTACTAAGTTGCCATTATGAGCCAGAGCAAAATCTCCTGTGTGGTGGCGGAAAACAAATGGTTGTACATTCTTTATACCTCCGCCTCCTGCTGTAGAGTAGCGTACATGTCCTATGGCAGAGTTCCCCTGCAGAGCAGCGATATTTTTTGTGTTGAAAATCTCTGTAACTAAACCTTCTCCTTTTGCGTGAGAAAATACGCCGTCTTGGCAGGATACTATCCCGCAACCTTCCTGTCCTCTATGTTGCAAGGCGTGTAGTCCATAATATGCCAGCTCAGCGGCTTTATCTACGCCAAATACGCCAAATACACCACACTCTTCGTGGAGTTCTCTATCATCTGAGAAAAAGTTTGGTTCTAACTCTCTGAAATTTTCTATCATATCTTTGCTACTCCTTGCAAAAAGGTTTTTATTTGAGTTTGAAAAATACAAAACGAGTCCAATGTCAATCTTAGAACTCACTTTGTATTTATAGTTGAAAAAATCATTGGCAAAGTTACTAATAATTTTTGGATTAGTAAAATGTATAATAGCGTTGGTTGATGTATATACATGTAAAAAAGTTGGTGTATAGGTCTGATAATAAGGCAAATAAAAGTTTTATTGGTAAATTTGAAATTTTGTACTAACTTTGCAAAATAGTAATGGGGGTTTAGCTCATTTGGCTAGAGCGTTTGACTGGCAGTCAAAAGGTAAGGGGTTCGACTCCCCTAATCTCCACTATTCAACTTCATAATCAATTATTTACGATGAAAGTTGCTCTGATACAACAGACGCATTTCTGCGAAAAGCAACCAAATATAGACAACCTTTCCTCACAAATAGAGAAGGCTGCTGGGCAGGGGGCAAAACTCATAGTTTTAAGTGAACTTCATAATAGCCTATATTTTTGTCAGACAGAAGATGTAAAAAAGTTCGATTTGGCAGAGGATATAAATGGCTCTTCGACTCAGCATTTTGCTTCGCTTGCCAAGAAGTTTGGTGTAGTGCTCGTAATATCTCTTTTTGAAAAGAGAGCAAAAGGAATATATCACAATACCGCTATCGTATTAGAAAAAGATGGCTCGGTAGCAGGCATATATCGCAAGATGCATATCCCAGACGACCCCGCATTTTATGAAAAATTTTACTTCATACAAGGTGATTTGGGGTTTGAGCCTATCTCTACTTCTGTAGGGACGCTCGGTGTCCTTATTTGCTGGGACCAGTGGTATCCGGAGGCGGCTCGTATTATGGCATTGAAAGGTGCCGATATGCTTATTTATCCTACGGCGATAGGTTGGGATATGAACGATACTGATGAGGAGAGATGTAGGCAGCTTGGTGCTTGGCAAGCTGTGCAGAGAGGGCATGCTGTGGCAAATAACATTCCTGTACTTACTTGCAATCGTACTGGGTTCGAGCCAAAAGAGCCTAACTCAGAGGAGGGAATACAGTTTTGGGGCAATTCGTTTGTATATGGCGGACAAGGCGAGCTTTTAGCACAAGCAGGAGAGGATACTACAATCCTTTTTGCTGATATTGACCTACAAAAGACAGAGGATTTACGCCGTATATGGCCGTTTTTCCGTGACCGTCGCATAGATAACTATCAGGAGATTCTGAAAAGATGGAAATAAAGATTGTCAATAAATCGCACCACGCACTTCCAGCTTATGCTACCGTTATGTCTGCTGGAATGGACCTTAGAGCAAACCTTACAGAGCCTATTATTATTAAGCCAAGGGATAGAGCATTGATACCTACGGGGCTATATATAGCTTTGCCTGACGGATATGAGGCTCAAATCCGTCCGCGTAGTGGGTTAGCCTTGAAGAAGGGTATTACTGTATTGAATACTCCCGGTACTATCGATGCTGACTATCGTGGAGAAATAGGAGTAATCCTCGTTAATCTTTCTAATGAGGACTTCATAGTGGAAGACGGTGAGAGAGTTTGCCAAATGGTGATAGCTCGCTACGAAAAGGCCTTATGGCAAGAGGTAGAGAAACTTGACGATACCCTAAGAGGAGTAGGTGGCTTCGGACACACTGGTACAGAGTAGTTTATATCTCATTTTTGTACGATGGATTGGTATCGATGGCTGGATAATTTTCTATCTCTTATTTATCCTACGGTTTGTATGTCGTGTGGCGATAGCCTTGTAGTAGGAGAAGAGATAATATGTACTACATGTCTTCATAAAATTCCTAAAACCAATTTGCATTTAGTAAAGGATAATCCTATAGAAAAAAAGTTTTGGGGTAGGGTAGATATAGAGTCTGCTACCTCATATTTTTATTATTCAAAAGGGTCGCCTTTTCAGAAATTACTTCATAGACTGAAGTATAGTAAAGGTAAAGAAATAGGCGTTATGCTTGGGAAAATTGCGGGATTGCAATTGGTAGAAAGCACAAGGTTTGAAAATATAGATATGCTTGTACCTGTGCCTCTTCATCCGAATAAACTAAAAAAGCGTGGATATAATCAGAGTCAATGTATATGTCAGGGGCTTGCTTGTGCTATGAATCTACCTATTGACAATCATACACTTATTCGTATAGTAGAGAATCCTACTCAGACTAAAAAATCTACATACGAGCGCTGGGAAAATACCAATGGTATTTTTGATGTTTATGACACAGAGGCTTTTGAAGGCAAGCATATTCTTTTAGTAGATGATGTCTTGACGACAGGTTCTACACTTATCGCTTGTATTGAGGCAATAAAGTCCAAAACTAATGCCAAAATATCTGTTTTTACCATCGCAGTAGCTTAGTTTTTTACACTTCGCAAAAGACAACCTCTACGCCTGCTCTTTTAAGCAGTTCTAATCCGTCCATAATTCGGTAATTTTCGCCATATACTACTCGTTTTATGCCTGCCTGAATAATAAGTTTGGCACACTCCATACAAGGCGATGCAGTAACATACATTGTAGCACCATCGCTCGAATTATTGGAGCGAGCAACTTTGCTAATAGCGTTTGCTTCTGCGTGAAGTACATAAGGCTTGGATACATTATTTTCGTCTTCACATTGATTTTCAAAGCCTGCAGGAGTGCCATTATATCCGTCAGATATTATCATTTTGTCTTTTACGAGTAATGCTCCTACCTTACGGCGTTGGCAATATGAATTTTCTGCCCAAATCCTTGCCATTCGCATATATCGCTTGTCAAGCAGCAACTGTTTTTCTTGCATAACGAACTAAATCATTAAATATAAGGGCAAAGTTACAAATTTCTGGTTATGTCTTATACAAAAAGCACCTCTAAAGGATAGAAGTGCTTTAATTTTATAAAAGTATAAACCTTGTTTATTTTAAGCCAAGTTTCTTTTGTATGTCTTTTGGAATAGCATTCTTATGAACTAAGATATTCATAGTCTTATAGGCTGCAAAAGCCTCAGATACATACCATAGACCTTTATATTTACCTGTTTTTCCCCAAGAGTTTTTCATCATAAAGTATGGTTTGCCGTTTTGATCTTTTGCTATGCCGTAGATTACCATACCGTGGTCGTCTGTAGTCTCCCAATTGTCGAAAGCAATCTGACGCATTTCTTGAGTAACAGTGATTTCAGGAAGAGGTTTTGATGTGAGTTCCGCACGGCGGTCTGCCTTAGATAGACCGAGCCAATGAGCCATATCAGAGCCAGTAAGTTCAGCACCACGCTCTACATCAGGCATTACAGCGATACCGTCGCGAGTAAAACCTTCTTCGCTGACATCAGAACCCCAAGCGAAAGTATAGCCTGTATTGATAGCATTTCTCATTACCTCCATAAGTTCCTCGATAGGTAGATTGTAAGACAAGCCACCACGCCAATTATCTTGTATCTCCAAAGAGAATTTTTCGTAGAATAGGTGGTGAGTATAGCTTGTAAGCGATACATAATCGTCTGGGTTCAAGCCAAAACTTTCAGCGTAAGTTTTAGGCGTATATTTTTTACCGTTTACAGTAAACTCTTTTGGAAGTTCGCCGAGGTATGTATCGTAGATAGCCTCCAGAGGTTGCTTCCAAAGTTTTGATATTTTAGAGCCTTTGCTGTTTGCTATTACATCTACATAAGCCTCAGTAGCAGCGTCGAGGTCAGTGTGATTAGCCAAAGTATCGCCATACATTTTTCCAGCAGGCATTAGAGCGTCTGGTACTATTCCGTAGTTTTTCCAGCAATACATTACATCGTAGAAACTACCGCCGGGAGAGAAACTTGCATCTCCGTGTAGGCGTACATAGTTTACAGCTCTGTCAATCATTGTATGATAGACTACAAACATTTCAGAGAAATCTTGTTCGCCTTTACCCATACGCATAAGTTCCGCTTCGATAAAACTCAAAGTAGAGTATGACCAGCAAGTAGAAGAACGGTTTTGATTTTTGATAGAAGATATAGGATTCTCTTTTACAGTAGTAAATACAAATCCCTCTTCTTTTTTGTCTTGTGCAAATACGCTTACAAAAAGCGTTGCTAAAAGTGCAAAAATTGTGAGTTTTTTCATTCTAAATTAAATCTTTATTTTAAGTTTCGATTAAATTGCAAAAATAGCAAAAATATACAATATATAATCTATATTTAGTTTATTGGATTACAGAAAATTCTATTACTAAATCTGAAATTGGTTGCCACGGGTCGTTACTTACTATTTTGCAAGGAACAGTGTATCTTCCATATTTTATATCTTTGGTATCTACCTTTATTTCTACATCTATAGAACCTCCCGATGCTATCTGTGTAGAAGGAGAAATCTTCTCTATGATTACATAATTTACTGGAGCAGTAAAACTGTATATATTCATTGGCGATTTACCTCGGTTGGTGATTCTTACCTTTGTAGTGCGTTTTTGTCCTTGCTTTAAGGTGGTAAGGTTTGTAAAACGAGGCGTCAGGTGAATTTTTGGGGCATTTTCGGAGAAAACAGATTGAGACATTGTTGTAAAATCCTGTTTTACAGTCGTCTTCAGTAGAATTTCTCCAGAGTTTTTCCCATTTACTTTTACTGGTAACTTATAGGTAAAATCACCGAATGTTGATTCGAATTCTGGGTTATATAATATGCTGATAGGCAGAGTCTCTTGAGCGGCTAAAGTATAGAGTAGTCCCTCTGGTAGTTCTATGGTAGAAGGTATGGCAGAAAACTGGATTTTCATCTCTTTAGAGGTAGTGTTTTTTACCTCAAAAATCTTCTCAATAGTATTATCTTTGGTAGTAGAACCTAACTCGATAGTTTTTCTACTTAAAGCCATCTCTCCTATCTCGTCTATGAACTTATTGCTTGAGTTAGCTACATCTCCCTGTATGTAAAGAGTGCGATTTGTCATCTCTTTGTCTGTCCCTATTTTGACAGTTATTGACTTGTAAAAATGCCCTGGTCTGCCTGCGGGGTTGAAAGCAACTTCTATATTGCCACTTTTGCCGGGCAGAATAGGCTTCTGTGTATATCGTGGTGTAGTACAACCGCAGGATACATCAACGGACTTTACCCAGACAGGTGACTGCGATAGGTTGAGGAATGTAAAAATAGTTTTTGCTTCGCCTTTGTTATCTGTGATTGTACCAAAGTCGTGGTTCTCTTCGTTAAAAACAATTTTTAGGTTGTTTTTCTGAGAAAATGCATATACAGCACACAACGATAATATAAATAAGAAAAGTATCTTTTTCATACGAAATTATTGTTTGAAGAAATAGTGTTACAAAAAAATGCCAACCAAGAGGTTATGACCTGCAAAGTTAGCATTTTTATTCGTTTTTACTGTAAAAACTGCTTGAAATTACTTATTATTCTTTTTTGACTTTTTCTCCTTTTTCGCTTTTTTGTCTTTTGCAGTAGCTTCCTTTGCTTTGTCGTTGGCATTATCTGCTGGAGTTGCTACTGGCTTTACCTCTTTTGGTTGCTCTATTACCTTTTGGGTAGCACCTTTAGGAGTTACTTCGCCACGAATAAAGAGTTTCTCTACAGATTGTTCGCCAGATGCACTTTTGAAAGTAACTGTTACCTGTTTGTTGAATGTACCAGGACGGCCATTGGTATTGTATGTAACAGGGATTTCACCCATTTCGCCAGGAGCTATTGGTTTAGTAGCATCTACATGAGGAGTAGTACAGCCACAAGATGCTCTCGCACTCTCTACAAATATAGGGGCTGATGTGATGTTTTTGAACTTAAACACAGTTGTAATTCTACCTGCATTGCCTGTACCCTCTTCTACTACGCCGAAGTCGTGTATAGCCTCTTCGAATTCAACCGCCTTTTTCTGCTGAGCAAACAGCGTAACACTCAAAAGTGTCATTACCGATAACAAAAATAACTTTTTCATATTAATACCTTATTGTTGTAATTTATAAATCGTTTGTCTAAAAAAGTAGCAATATCTTTTTATATCTACGAAAGACAATCCTTTGACTACAAAACACTGCAAAGGTAAAAAAAAACTTCAAAAAAAAGTATTTAGTATCGCATTGGCTACACATAACAACTATTTTGTTGGAGGTTGGTGAAAATATGTATTTATCTGTATTTTCCGCTAAAAGTATTAACTTTGCTTGAATTTATAGAAAATACATCGACTTCAGTATAAGTGCTAAAAACTATATTACAAAGACCTACAAAACATATCGACCTACTCTTTCTGCTAATGCTGCAAGGGTTGAATTATGTTATGCCACTTTTTGTATTTCCCTATCTTATATCTACGCTTGGTAGCGAGGGGTGGGGCAAGATAGGTTTTTCAATGTCGGTAGTGCAGTATTTGATGATAGTCGTTGATTTCGGCTTCAACCTTACGGCAACTAAGCGAATATCTATAGCACAAGATAATATAGAACAACTACAAAAAATAATTTGGGAGACACTTTGGGCGAAACTAATCCTTTTAGCTTTGTGTTTTGTAGTAGTAGTTTTATTGGCATTTGGAATTGAAGAGTTCTTGGGGTATCGCTCTACGATTATGGTAATGTTTCTGATGGTAGTAGCCAATACTTTTTCATTTGTATGGTTGTTTCAAGGTATGGGAAAGATAAAGATTGCCTCAATCGTAAATACCGCTATGAAGATAGCCATACTGCCACTGGTTTTTGTCTTTGTAAAAGATTCGGGCGATTATCTAAAGGCAGCGTGGATACAGTCTACTGTCTATGTGATGAGTAGTGTGGTATTGGTCTTGTTGATATTGAATAACGGGTGGATAAAAACTTTCTTTATACCAAAATTGGCTAAAATCAAGGATTCTTTTCGCGATGCATTCCCGATATTCCTTACTATGGCAGCCTCGAGCATATATACTGCACTTTTTGTAGTAGGTCTTGGATTTGTATCGGACGAGGCTACGGTAGGTGAATATTCTGCTTCGGAGAAGATAATGCGAGGAGTAGCATATCTGGTATTTATTCCTATTTCGCAATATATGTTTCCTAAAATTAGCGTGTTATCTGAAAAAGATGTGGTGGCGGGTAGGCTTATGGTAAATAGAGTTGCTAAATATACTTTGTTGCTTGCAGGAGTATTGTCTTGTGGGTTATTCTTCGGTGCAGAACTTATTATTAGGTTTTTTGGCGAGGATTATAGTACTTCTTTGGAAGTATTTCGCATAATGGCGTTTATTCCTGTTTTTATCTCCGTAGGAGGTATGTTTGGGCAACTTGGTCTGGTGGCTGCAGGTGGCGATAGAAGCAAAAAGTATTTTCAGAATGTATACTTCGTAGCAGGCGGAGTAGCAGTTGTATTGATATTTACAGCAATTCCGTATTTTGGGCTGCAAGGAGCGGCGTGGTCGCTATTCTTTACTGAATTGTTAGTGTTGGTAGGAATGTATTATTGTTTTAGAGCAAAGGGGGATGGAGTATGCCGTTGATGTTGGTTACAATGGGGCTGGCTGGTGTTTTTGCTTTGGCTGAAATGTGCCTATATCAATACGATAGGTTGAAGAAAGATTTGTCTTGTTTGTTGTTTTTTTTGATAGTTTTTATAGTTGGTATAAAGTATTATTACGGACCAGATATTCATTTTTATGTGCCACTATACGAGAGTATAGGTTCTGTATCAGAGGTTTGGAAAAATGGTCGAACACTGTATCCCGATACCGAAATAGGCTATCTGATACTTTGTAGTTTTTTCAAAGGACTTGGATTAAGTTACTGGGGCTTTACGCTTTTTATATGTTTATTGTATTTTTATGCGATATTCAGATTGTTTGGTAAGTTGAAGTCTCATAGGTCTTTAGCTTTATTTGCACTGACAGTATTTGAAAGTAGCCTTATGTATTTCGAGTTTAGGCAATGTATTGCTGTATCAGTGTTTATATTAGGTGTTGTTGCTTTTTTTGATAAAAAATATATATGGTATGCTTTGTTGATGATTTTGTCTGTATTTTGCCATAAATCTGCTATTTTTGCTGTTGCTATAGGTTTTGTGTCTCTTATCTTACCTACTATAAAATACTCCAGATACTATTTTTTATGTCTTGTAATAATGATAGTTTTAGGCATATTTATTTCCGTAGGTGATTTGCTTGTAGCAATGTCCGATATATTGCCAGTGTCTGGACGAACTATATTTTCTATCAAACATCACCTTGAAATAGAGAATTCTACGCAAATAGTGTTGGGTTTTTATTTGATTTTGTTTATATCTCTATTTCAGTATTCTACTTTACCAGATAAAGCTCATCGTAAGTTCTTTATTCTGTCCGTTGCTTTTCTGTTCTGTATAGCTATCTTCTATAAGTACTGGTTTTTTCTTAATCGTCTAAGATCCTTTTTTTCGCCATTACTTATCGTTTTTGTGATAAATACAATATACGAGAAGCAGATAAGAATTACATTTATTCGTCAAGGTCTTGGTATCGCTTTGTTCTTGCTGGCTTTTGCTTTAGGGCGAGGTATATATCTTTCAAATAAACTCGGAGAGTCAAAGGTTCTCGACCCAACTACAATTTTTGATAGATTACATCGTTCTGAAAAAGATATACGCGACAAAAATATTGCAAAATCTCATCTTTACTTTCGAAAAGAGTATCTTATAAATAAACTTAATAATAATAAAAAGTTATGATTTCTGTCTGTATGGCTACCTATAATGGCGAGAAATTTGTTTACGAACAGATATGCTCCATACTCTCTCAATTATCTGAGGAAGACGAACTCATAATTTCTGATGATAATTCTACAGACTCTACATGTTCTATTATAAAATCTTTTGCTGATAAGCGTATTGTTTTGTATGAAAATGTTGTTAATGAGGGAGTAGTGAAAAATTTTGAATATGCTTTATCGAAGGCTAAAGGTGATTATATTTTTCTATCAGACCAAGATGATGTTTGGCTATCGGATAAAGTGTTTTTATCTATATCAAAATTTCAAGAGTTAGAGAAGGTAAATTCAAATAGTCCATTGCTTGTGTTCTCTGATATGTCGGTTACGGACCAAAAGTTAAATACCATATACCCGTCGTTTTTTAAAGAGAAAAATCATAATCTATCTCTTTCTCCAACTATTCCTATTTTATCTGTTGCCAATCGCTTGCCTGGCAATACGCTTGCTTTTAATCGTAAGGCATTGGAAGTAAGCCTTCCTATTGAGGATTTTGCGATAATGCATGATTGGTGGATTGCTTGTGCTGTCGTCGCTTCTGGTGGTGTAGTAGGAGTGGTGGATAAGCCACTTGTTTACTATCGACAGCATACAGATAATGTACTTGGGGCATTGGCAAAAAAAGAAAAAAGTCTATCTTTCAGCCAAAAGATTTGTTATAACTTTAGAATCTTTCGTATGACACGCCATTTTTTTGGTATTAGTTTTTTCCGTTATATTCTCAATAAGATACGACTACATTTATGAATATCGCTTTTCTAATAAACTCTCTACATAACGCTGGAGGGACAGAACGAGTTTCTACAGTTATAGCTAATAAACTATCTGAAGAAGGATATTGTGTTAAATTCTTTTCTTTACATAGAGGAGAGAAGCCTTTCTTTGATATTTCTCCAAAAATAGATATATGTTACTTAAATGATGTGCCATATAGCAATATATATGTGAATTATTTGAGTAATATGTTGAAAATAAGAAAATTGTGTAAGATAAATAAGATAGACTATTTGATAGATGTATGTACAGCAATGTCGTTGATGTCTATACCTGCTACTATTTTTAGTCATACAAAAGTTATTTCGTGGGAACACTTCAATGCTGGCATCAATTGGAACCCTATTACATCTCCATTGTCAAGGCGTTTAGTTTCGAGATTTGCATATAAGGTAGTAGTGCTTACGAATGATGATAAACGGATTTTTGATAGTAAGTTTAAGGCAAAAAACACGGTAGTGATACACAATCCTCTTACTATAAATCCAAGTGGAGTGGTTGATATAGGGCAAAAGGTAGCAATAGCAGTAGGTAGGCTTGAGCATCAAAAGGGCTTTGATATACTACTATATGCATGGGCCAAAACAAAGTGTCGTGCTAAAGGATGGAAGCTCCGTATAGTAGGTAGTGGATCTTTAGATAGCGAACTTAGAGATTTGTCCCTTAGTCTTGGGATAGCAGATAGTGTGGAGTTTTTACCTGCTACTAATAATATCGTTAGTGAATATCTAAAAGCCTCTGTATTCCTACTTTCATCGCGGTTTGAGGGTTTTGGATTGGTATTAGTAGAGGCTATGAGCGTAGGATTACCTATTATTAGTTTTGATTGTGATAATGGTCCACGAGATATAGTAGAACACAATACTACTGGAATCCTTGTATCTCCATTGGATATAGAGTCTTTTTCTAATGAAATTGATACTTTGTCAAGTGATTATAACTTGCGATGTGAATTGTCGAAAAATGCTCTATATAGTGTAGAAAGATTCAAATTAGAACCGATACTCCAGCAATGGAAAAACATATTGGAAAAAGAAGTAGAATAGTATTTTATTGAAATTATAATATGAATAAACAAGAGCAAAAAACTGTATTTTTTGTCGTAAATGAAAACTATTTTTCTAAAATGCTGGTAACGCTATATTCTGTATTAAAGCATAATAATGCGGTGTTTGCTTTTTATGTAGTAAATACAGATGTTCCATCGGAAATGTTTGATGGAATAAATGAGCATATCTTTCCCTCTCGTATTGTGGATGTTAAAGTAGATAATAGTTTGTTCAAGGGGGCAAATACTATGCGTGGAGACCTCAATTATACTGCATATATCAAGACTCTTTTGCCAGATATAATGCAACAACAAGGTATAGAAAATGCTCTTTTTTTAGACTGCGATTTGATAGTTGTTTCTCCTATTTTAGAACTTTTCTCTTTTAGACAATCTTCTATTTATGCTAAATATGACAAGTTTTGTGTGGAACATAATAAGGAGTATTTTCAGACAAAACATATAGATTATACTCGTTATTTTAATTCTGGGGTTATGGTGCTAAATAGTATAGACGAATATAGGTATATAGAGCGTCTAAAATGCCTTATCTATGAAAGAGGGCTTGATTTTCGTTTTCACGACCAAGATATTCTAAACATTTTGTATGCTGATAATAATATGTGTTTGCCAGATAAATACAACCATTTTACACATATAATAGGATTCAAAACTCTTTTTTTTCATCATAAGTCTAGTATATTACATTATTGCAATCTTAAACCTTGGTATAAAGGATATTTTGGTAGATACAAACGATTGTATTATATGTATTACACTGAGGCAGAAGCGTTTTTTGATAAAAAGTTTGACTTTTATCACTCCTCAAATCCAATTGAAGTGATAAAATCATTGTTTAGTAAAATTAAATCTGTGCTTGATTGATATTGTGTTTTTGTACATATTTGCAACAATTCTTTTTTTACTAATTCATTGAAAGTGGCGTAAATATATTATTTGCTCCGAAAAATATCTGTTTTTTATTTGTCATTTCAAAAAAAAGTATTACTTTTGCAATCCAAATTTGAACGCGGAAATAGCTCAGTTGGTAGAGCACAACCTTGCCAAGGTTGGGGTCGCGGGTTCGAGTCCCGTTTTCCGCTCTTTTTTTATTAAGTAGCCCAAATGGCGGAATTGGTAGACGCGCTAGTTTCAGGGACTAGTAACCGCAAGGTTGTGCAGGTTCGAGTCCTGTTTTGGGCACTTAACCGAAAAAAACAAAGTAGGCGCAGGTGGTGAAATTGGTATACACGCTACTTTGAGGGGGTAGTGCCGGTTACGGCGTGTGAGTTCGAGTCTCATTCTGCGCACAATAATTTTTTAGTTTTTTCACTCGGTGAGATGGGTGAGTGGCTGAAACCAACAGTTTGCTAAACTGTCGTACGGGATACTGTACCGGGGGTTCGAATCCCCCTCTCACCGCTGATAGGCTTCAAAAGGTCTTCACAAGGGTCTTCAAATAAGCCTTCAAAAATTAGATAATCGTTGTGAAATCAAGGTTTTACAACGATTGTTCTTTGTATATAGCCCAACCCTTTGACGGCATAACCCTATGTTTTGATAGTCATCTTTCGGTCAAATTCTGCAACAAAAACTGCTACACAAAATCGGTAGCAGTCAAAAATGTAGCAGTGAAGACCAAATGAATACCACATTGACGGCTTTACTTTATTCTCTTTCAGTGTGTTATACAGTAATTTTGCACCGAGTGCTAAACTAAAGAAAGATGCGGTATGAGAACAAACTTCAAGGTATCCTTCTGCCTACGCTCAAACTATGAGAACAAGGAAGGAAAGTCGCCAGTTATGCTCCGTGTGTTACTCAACTGAGAGATGGCTAATTTCGGCTCTACGAAACTATTCATGGATAAATCTTTATGGAATAACACCTGTACTACTTTTACCACTTTTGATAGCATTGTTTGAGTGGCAGTGCGGACATTGAAACTCAACTCCCAATCTGGAGCATAAAGTGCCGAAGCGTTCTCGTATGTTCATTTTCTCTTGGTTTTGTGGTACAAATATAGCAAAAGGCAGAGAATCTTTCCCTGCCTTTACGCCTAATCTTTTCAAAATCATATTGATAATCAGATGATTATTACAATAACTCCTGATTTGAAGCATTACTGAAGGTGTTTTTTTGTTCCTTTTTCGGCAATTGTTTATAATTAGGTGCCTCTTGGGGAATTGTAGCACCAAGCGAATTCAAATAGGCTTTAAGCTGTTCTCCAAAGGTTTGTTTGCTATTTGGATCAAAATAAGATGCACCAAAATAAGCCCCTAATTTATCACTTGGTAAATCCTCGTAACTATAAGCAGAATGCTTTGCAGCAAATTTATCGCTAAATTCTTGGTGGTATCCGTCTTTAACAGCTTCGTTTACAGGATCCATATTTGCTTGTCGTGTAAGGGCGATAACGCCCTCTCTCATATATGCTATATCTTTGCTTTGCAGCATTTCTTGCGCAGCCTCCTTTTGCAATTTATAATCATATGCTTTACCCGCATAAAACATAAAGTGAGCCATATCAATCCATCCGCCTTTGGTCGTGTATATGTACCGTCCTTTCTTTTTATTAAAGTATCCCGTCTGAGTTGGCAATGGTCGCATTTGAGACCAACTCCACTCAGAAGTTCCAAGAGAACGCAAATAATTTGCTGCTTTTTGCCCAGTAAAACGTCCAACCTGTCTTGGACTATTGTTTAAAACTCCAACAAAGTCAAAAGCTGTTCCAATGTAAGATAATTCCGGTTCTTTACCTAAATCATCTATTAGTATTATTGGATTATTTTTTGCATAGGAGTAAGAGGAAAGGGAGGGATACTTTTCTTCCATCGGATCCGTGCTAATCCACAAACTCAACCTCGGCTCATAGTACCTCGCACCATAATAGTACAACCCCGTCTCCTCGTCAAATTCCTTGGCGTTGAAGAGATAAGGGGTGTTCCACGTATTGTTGCGCTCTTCGATGAATACTTCGCCGAACGGCACATACTCGATGTGCTGCGATACCTCGCCGTCAAGATTGGTGATATAGCTGGAGTTTCCAAGGTGGTCGGGATGGTAGAAGAACTGCAGGTTCTCGTAGTTATCAGGGTCTTTGAACGACTTGGCAACTGCGCGTGCCTTGGTCTTCTGAGCTTGTGCCATTGCCGCCTCCATGGATCTGTCGTTGCAACAGAATCCTTCGCCGTCGGCATAGTTGTCGTTGTCGGTTCCGTTATAAGGTACATCAAAGGTCTTGTAGTTTCCTTGATTACCTGCTGCTGTGCTGCAGACTTAGCCTTATAGTTTACCGAAAGACCACCAGTTTTGGCTCCGGCATATTCTATGCGGTGCGGGTCAGAACCGTAGGAGGCTAAATCGCCAACCTTTGACACGATGCGCCTGCGTAGATATGCTTGGTGTAACGACCGCCACAAGATACGGACTGACATAGAGCGAGAACTTCGCCGTGTTGGTGAAGCCGCCGGAGAATACTCCGTTGACATACACCTGATTGCTCATCATTTTAGATTTTACTTTATTTTATAATTTAGTCATTATAGTTGTCGATACCATAATCTAATTTCTCGTATAATTTCTTCATTAAGAGACACCAACAAATCAATCGGTAAGGGACTTGGTATAGATATTGAGTCAAATATCATATCCTTAATAATACAATTCCCGTTTATAAAAGCAAAATATGCGGGATACCCAGCTTGAAATTTGCTTCCAATTTTTCCCTGATTTGGTTCGTCCAAATATTGAATATTGGCAAAGTATTTAGCAACCGACCCTCTACTGTTGCCATTATCATTAAACTTGACGGGAATCAGTTCAAAATTCTTATTTTGTGTATCAATCGTCACAAAATATTCAGTACCTATGGTATCGTTGACAACTATCAAATAAAATTGTTCTTTAATACCAAAAACAATTTTCGACTCGTTAGTTGTAGATTCTGGCATTTTATTGAGAATAGCAGATACTAATTCTCTGTTTCCCTGTACCGTATTAGGCTCAGCAAAAACCTTGCTGTTTCCGACCACGATGAACATAATATAAAAAAACAAAATTTCTCTCATATTCCTATTGCTTTAATATATAGTATGTACGTTGTCAAACAAAAGTGCACAGTTGCAAATGTAGTTATTTCCTTTGATATATTCTCTTTTTATTTTCATAAATTCTCTTATTGATTGATATTTGTTTTCTCATTTCTCTTATTTTCTTGATTGCCTCTCCTTGTCCGAAGTACACATCTCTTGGTGTTAAGTTATCAAGTGACTGATGAAACCTTCTTTCATTATAGTATTTTACCCACTCATCAATGGCTTTGTTCAGTTCCGAAGGACAGAAATAATTGTTGAGTTTTCAATAGGTAGTCAGAAAGGTAGTCAATAAGCATTCAGAATTCTGCTACAAAAAGGCTACACTGATGATTCATCAAAATACATAGGACATTTATATACAATGAAATACGAGAGTTTGGTTCACAAACCTCTCTCCGCTGATGAGGTGTCAAATACAGTTCTGTAATTTACACCTTATGTTTTTCTCTTTTATAAAAATTGGCTCGATATTAAGCAAGTATTACCTGACTATAATATCGAACCAATAAATTTTATATTTAATTTTCTAATAATAGGAATCTATCTACATTTCTCTACATATTTTGTCTCATAATCTGGTAAAAGGGTAGGATATAGAGTCTTTATAATGTCTTTTAGTAGTACATCTGGTTCTATTACGCCTGTCTCAAAATAGTCGTCTCCGCTCTTTTTATAAGAATATACTTCTCCATTTTTGAACGCTTTGAAAAGTCCGTGCCTTTCGTCCATTGCAAGCAATTCTTTCTTACTGCTCGAATATGCGTTGAGCCAAATGTCTGCATCGTGATTTTCTGCCAATACGCTCTCGAAGCTATAAGAAAGATTAGCTCCTTGCATTATATTTTTGTCTTTATAAACATAATTGGCTCCAGCGTCTTTTAGAAACGCTCCTCCATAACTATTTCCCGCGGGCATATACCAAGTTCCTTTGAAACTTGTATTCATAAGGACTTTAGGCTTATTCTCTTCTTTTATATCTTTTACCAATAGTTTATTGGCTTCGTATCTTTGTTCTATGGCAGAGAATATAGAGTCGGCTAAAGGCAGTTTGTCGTAGAGAGCCGCTACAAATTTTATCCATTCTACCCTGCCCAGAGGTGTAGGTTCAAGCCAGTCGTTGTTGAATACAAACCTTACTCCAGCGTTTTTTAAGTACTTTAGCCTTTCGTCTTGTCCGTCGTATGATGGTATCATATAAGCGTCAGGGTGTAGTTGTAGCAATCCCTCTATATTGGGAGAAAACTCGTCTCCAAGGTCTTTTATCTCTCCGCTGTGAAATCTGCTTTTGAGAGACGAATCGTATATGAGGTTTGGAGTGCAAGCCCCTTTGACGCTTTGTAATTCGTCTATTAGTCTTAGGTAACCTATATTAGTTACTGATGCGATAGCCAAAGTTTTTATAGGCACTACTATTTTCTGTCCGTCAGAAGGTGTCTCTATCTCTGTCGATTTTACTAAATATAGCCTCTGCTGAAATTCGTTTTCTTGGTTGAATGTGTTGTGGATAGTAATTCTGATATACTTATCTGTTTGGTCTAAAGAGAATCCTTTGGCGTATTTTACCTCTAATGGTTCGTAGGAATTGTCTGTTGTAGCCGATTGTTTTCTTTCTCCACAACTCGCTATTAGAAGCGACATTGCTAATAATAATAGTGATAACTTTTTCATAAGTGATACGATTATTTATTTTGTTAATGATTAAAGTTTCTTCTCAGCAAAGGTACGACTTTTTTGCTAAATCATCTTTTTATTGCAAATCGTAGATTATCCGTATTTTTTATTACCTTTGCCAAATCTTATTCAAATCTATTAAAAAAATTATATACAAACAATGGACATTAAGAATTTAGAACCAAAGATTGTATGGAACAATTTCGCTAAAATTTGTTCTGTGCCTCATCCTTCTCATCATTTGGAGCAAATTACAAAAATGATGGTAGATTTTGGTAACTCTCTTGGGCTGGAGACATTGACAGACGAAGTAGGCAATGTGCTTATCCGCAAGCCAGCTACAGTGGGAATGGAGGATAGAAAGGTAATCGTATTGCAGTCGCATCTCGATATGGTGCCTCAGAAGAACAACGATGTAAAACACGAGTTTGCAAAAGACCCTATAGAGACAGTAATAGACGGCGAGTGGCTCCGTGCTAACCAAACTACTTTAGGTGCAGATAACGGCATAGGTATGGCTGCTGCTATGAGTATACTTGAGAGTAACGACCTCCGTCATGGCCCGATAGTAGCCTTATTTACTGCAGATGAGGAGACAGGTATGTACGGTGCTTTCGGTCTTAAGCCGGGTTGGGTAAAAGGCGATATTCTCCTAAATCTTGATTCAGAACAGGAGGGAGAGTTGTATATAGGCTGTGCTGGAGGACTCGATGCTACTATTACTTGGCAATACAAACCAGCACCGATAGAGGCTGACGATATTGCTATAAAGGTAAATGTAAAAGGATTGAAAGGCGGACACTCTGGTATGGATATAATCTTAGGTAGAGCCAATGCTAATAAACTCTTATTTAGATTTTTGAAGGAGGCAGTGGCTCGCTACGAGGCTCGTTTGGCAATAGTAGAGGGGGGTAATATGCGTAACGCTATCCCACGCGAGGCTTGGGCTATTATCTCTGTGCCTGAGGATGCTAAAGAGGATATCGTAAAGCTTGCTGAGGAGTATCAAGAACTGTTCAATGAAGAATACAGTGTTACTGAAAACCCTATATCGGTAACTGCTGATGTGGTAGATATGCCGCAGAATATGATTCCTGAGGAGATACAAGACGATTTTATAAATGCTATAACGGCTTCGCCTAATGGTGTATTCCGTATGATACCTACTATTCCTGATGTAGTAGAGACTTCTATGAATTTGGCCATAGTAAAAGCTGATGCTGAAAATATCTCTGTTAAGTGCTTACTTCGTTCATCTGTAGATAGCAAAAAAGAGGAGTTAGCCTCTCAGCTTGAAAGCGTATTTACGCTGGCTGGTGCTAAAGTAGAATTCTCTGGTGGATACTCTGGATGGAATCCAAATACAAATTCGCCTATATTGAAGACTATGAAAGAGGTATATAAGGCTGAATTTGGTGTAGAACCTTCTGTACAGGTGATACACGCAGGACTTGAGTGTGGTATATTAGGAGCGGTAGAGCCAGACCTCGATATGATTTCTTGCGGACCTACTATCCGTAGCCCTCACTCTCCAGACGAACGAGTAGAGATAGCCTCTGTAGGTAAATTTTGGCACTATATCATAAAGGTGCTTGAGAATGCTCCAAAAAAATAACAAGTATAGTTGTTCAAACTATTCAAGAAGTATTTTATATTGTCCTCGCGTACTATTAGTCGAGGACAATTTTTTTTGTGTTGTATTTTTGCTTTTTATACTGCAAAAAATAGTACCTTTGCAAAATATATTCTATATGTGTTTATCCCTATGTAGAATGTAAATAAAAAATAAAAATTGATAACACAAAAACTCAATAAAATCTTATGGTTGATTACAAAAAAATCGGGCTGGTAAATACCCGTGATATGTTTGCCAAAGCCGTAAAAGGCGGATATGCTATTCCTGCCTTTAATTTTAATAATATGGAGCAACTTCAGGCTATCATTAAGGCAGCGGCAGAGACAAAATCGCCTGTAATTCTGCAGGTGTCGAAAGGAGCAAGGCAGTATGCAAACGCTACATTGCTTAGATATATGGCAGAGGGTGCTGTACAGTATGCTAAGGAGTTAGGTTGGGAAAATCCTCAAATATCGCTTCACCTTGACCATGGCGATAGTTTTGAATTGTGTAAATCTTGCATTGAGTCTGGTTTTTCATCTGTAATGATAGATGGCTCTCATCTTCCTTATGAAGAGAATGTAGCACTGACTCGCAAGGTAGTGGATTTCGCTCATCGGTATGATGTCACAGTAGAAGGAGAACTTGGAGTATTGGCTGGCGTAGAAGATGAGGTTTGTGCCGAACACCATACTTATACGCGTCCTGAGGAGGTTGTAGATTTTGCTACTCGTACAGGTTGTGATTCTTTGGCTATCTCTATCGGTACTTCCCACGGAGCAAATAAATTTCGCCCTGAGCAATGTACTCGCGATGAAAATGGCATACTTGTGCCTCCACCATTGCGTTTTGATATATTGGAGGAGGTAGAGAAGCAATTGCCAGGATTTCCTATTGTGCTTCACGGAGCATCTTCTGTACCACAAGACCAAGTATCTATTATCAACTCACACGGTGGAGCATTAAAAGACGCTATTGGTATTCCTGAAGAGCAACTTAGAAAAGCTGCTAAATCAGCCGTTTGTAAGATAAACATTGATAGTGATAGCCGTTTGGCTATGACTGCTTCCGTACGACAAGTAATGGCAGAGAAGCCTGCTGAGTTTGATCCTCGTAAGTATCTCGGACCAGCACGCGATAATATGGAACGCCTATATCGCCATAAGATAGAGAATGTGCTTGGCAGTCAGGGTAAAGCACTTTAATAATAAGATAAAAAGGCAAAGAGTGCCGAAATATAGCAGGTTTGGCACTCTTTTTTCAATATATTGTTTCAATAAAATAGATTATAAATGCTAACACGCTCTTTACTTCGTACTAAAATCGCACAGGTAGTGTATGCCAATACGATAGCAGAAAATACTCTACAAGGATTTGATAATGAGTTGAATTACAGTCTGAAAAAGTCATACGACCTATATCATCTACTTCTTCTTTTGCCTTATGAACTTACTTTTATGGCAAAGAGAGAACTTGATATAAACTCAGGTCGTTTGGTGAAAAATAATGACATAGTTTCGCAACTTGGTAAGTTTGCTTGCCAGACATATTCTCAGAGATTGTTTGAAAATATGGATCTGGCTTCCTATACTAAAAACAATTCGCTATCGTGGTTCAATAACTATGAAGATGAGCTTGTAAGTATTTACAAACGCCTTAAGGCTACACCTTTTTTTATGGAGTATGCTCAGTCTGAAGAGACTGGCTTTGAGGTTGACCGTCAGCTATGGAAAAAGTTTTTTCGCTCCAAATATATATTCAACGATGAGTTTGAAGATTTTCTGGAGGAGCAGTCCATATATCTTACTGACGATTTGGAGGTAACTATAAGTTTCGCTGGAAAGACTATTGCTCGCCTGCCAGAATTCCATTCTTCGGAGTATCGCCTTTTGCCTATGTATAAAGACGAAGAAGAGCAGAAGTTCGTGCAAAAGTTGGCTCACTCTACTGTGCTGAAGGCAATGGAATATGATGCGATGATTTCTGAGGTAGCCTCTAAATGGGATATTGAGCGTATTACTCGTATGGATAGAGTATTGCTCAGAATGGCAATAGCAGAGATAAAAGAGTTTCCGCTTATTCCTGTTACCGTTACTATGAACGAATACATAGAGATTTCTAAACATTATTCTACTGATAAGAGCCATATTTTTATCAACGGTATTCTTGATAGAATTTCAAAAACACTGATAGAAAAAGGTTTGGTAAAGGCAGGGCAGGATTGATGTCTATTTTTAGAGATAAACTTATAGTTGCAGGACCTTGTGGAGCTGAGAGTCGCCAGCAAATACTTAAAGTTGCCCGTGAATTATCGGTAGGTGGGGTTAGGTATTTTCGTGCTGGACTTTGGAAGCCTCGTACTTTGCCAAACACCTTTGAGGGGGTTGGTGAGCAAGGTCTCCAATGGCTATGTGAGGCTAGAAAAGAGACCTCTATGAAGATAGGTACAGAGGTAGCCAAAGCAGAGCATATTCGCTTGGCAAAAGAGGCTGGGCTTGACTTCCTATGGATAGGTGCTCGTACTACCACTAATCCATTTGCCGTACAAGAGATAGCCGATAATCTGAAGAAAGAAGGGTTTTATCCTATGGTAATGGTAAAAAATCCCGTAATAGCCGATATAAAGCTATGGATAGGAGCTATAGAACGACTGCGTAAGGCAGGAGTAAAGAATATAGTGGCTGTACATCGTGGCTTTTTTATGGACGACAGTGTTTATCGAAATCCACCACTTTGGCATATACCTATAGAGATGAAACGCTTGTTACCCGAAATCGATATTGTGTGCGATCCAAGCCATATCTCTGGCAAGCGAGAGTTGGTAGAGGGCATAATGCAGAAAGCTCTCAGATTGGGATTTGATGGCTTTATGGTAGAGACACATCCAGATCCGCCAAAAGCCTTAAGCGATTCGGAACAGCAATTGACGCCTGCTGATTTTTTATCTATTTTGCACAAATTTCGCTCACAGTCCACAGAGCAGAGTGGAGAGGTGCTCGAGGAGTATCGTAGCCGTATAGATACGCTTGATAGATTGCTTATAGAGACGATAGCCAAGAGAATGCAGATTTCTAAAGAGATAGGCGAATGGAAGAAACAGCATAATATGCAGATATTTCAACCCAAACGCTATGCTGATATTCTACAAAGGGCCGTGGAGTATGGTAGAGACCGCGATATTTCTCCTGAATTTATAAAATCACTTATGGAACTGATACATCAAGAGTCGGTCGAAAAGCAGTGGTAGTGTATGCTTCTAATAATAGCCTATAAACTATACATTACTATCTAAATATATTTTTATTACTTTTGTCCAATTATTTTACAATTCTATTTTATGAAAAAGAGAGTAGCAATAGTAGCTGGAGGCGACTCCTCAGAGTTTGAAGTTTCATTGCGTAGTGCTAATGGATTAATGAGTTTTATCCCAGATGATTACGAAAAATATATAGTTACTATAGTAGGCAAGAAATGGGAAGTAAAAGTATCTGACGAGGAGAGTGTAACAATAGATAAAAACGATTTTTCTTTTGTATATAAAGAAGAAAAAAAGGTTTTCGACTATGCATATATCACTATACATGGTACTCCGGGCGAAAACGGCATTCTACAGGGATATTTTTCTCTTATAGGTCTTCCTTTTTCTTGTTGTGATGTATTGCCCTCTGCTCTTACATTCAATAAATATGTATGCAACCACTTTTTGAGTAGCTTTTCTATAAATACGGCTAAATCTTTTAGACTTGTAAAAGGAGCGGTGAATGTATCTTGTACGGAAATTGTAGATGGACTCGGATTACCTATATTTGTCAAGCCATCGCTTGGTGGAAGTAGTTTTGGAGTAACTAAAGTAAAGACACCAGACGAACTGCCTGCGGCTATAGAAAAGGCGTTTGACGAATCATCTGAAATAGTCTGTGAGAGTTTTATTGCTGGTACGGAGGTAACTTGCGGTATGTATAAGGTAGGAGAAAAAACTGTCATATTCCCTCCTACAGAGGTAGTAACTGAGAATGAATTTTTCGACTATGATGCAAAGTATAAAAATCAGTCGCAAGAGATAACACCTGCTCGTATATCAGAGCAGCTTACTAAAGAGATACAACATACTACGGCTCGTATATACAAGTTGTTGCAAGCACAAGGTATCATACGCGTTGATTATATAATAGAGCCTGATGGTAGGGTTGTATTGCTTGAGGTAAATACTACGCCGGGTATGACTCCACAAAGCTTTATTCCTCAGCAAGTTCGTGCTGCTGGGCTTGATATATCAGATGTTATGAGAGATATTATTGGATAAGTGATATTTGTACTATCTTATAAAAAACATATAAGCATAAATTTTTAGTTATAAATGCACAACAGGATATACAATATATTTCGCTATGGTATTGTAGTTTTGTGTTTGGCATTGGTTGTTTATAAACTTTTATCTATTGATAATTGGCAAGAGATAAAGGATAGTTTGCGTATGGCTAATGATTATTGGCTGCTCTGTCTTGCTTTTTTACTGCTTGCTATAAATGTTTTTATGGAGAGTTTAAAATGGAAGTTGTCTTTGGAAAACATTTTACCGCAAACTTTTCAAACCTCTTTTAAGTCTGTAATGTGGGGATATACAGGTGCTTTTATATCTCCTAATTCTATAGGTGAATATCCTACACGAGTAATGCTTTTGCCAGAAGGTAGTAGAACTAAAGCCGTATCAATGGGCTTTTTTTGTGGTGTATTGCAGACATTTGTAGTATTAGCCTTTGGTCTTTTTGCCTTGGTTTTTGGGCAATTTCCTATGGGTTTTGAGATTCGTATTGTAGTGTTGATAGCCCTCCCTATTGTAGTCCTATTCCTCTTGTTAGTCTGCTATGTAAGATATTTGGGTAAATTTATAGGAGCATTGTCCGCAAGAGGAGTTTTTCAGAAAATCTCTTTATCTCTTGTATCTACCTCTACGAAGCAGATTGTATTGCTGCTTGTAGCATCTATTATGAAGTATATAGCGTATTCTACGCAGTTTTTTATAGTGCTTCGCTTTTGTGGAGTAGATATGTCGCTTACGGAAGGACTTATAGCGATGCCGATATTTTACCTATGTCTTACGCTAATTCCATTAGTCAATATCTTTGATGTAGCTGTTCGTAGTACTGTAGGTTTTTGGATATTTTCTCCCTATACTTCTAATAGTTTTTCGATAGTAGTAGCAAGCACTATTTTTTGGCTTATGAATTTTTGTTTTCTTTCGCTTGTGGGACTATTTTTTGGAAGAAAAAAGTAGTTTTTTATAATACTTTTTATAAAAAGTATTACCTTTGCAAGATTTCCAAAATATAGATTTTTTAATTTTCAAAACAATATAAAATGAGTAGTAAAAAGACAATTGTATTGGGTGTTATCGGGGCTGATGCTCACGCCGTCGGTAATAAAATCCTTGCATACGCATTTGACCAAGCTGGATTCAATGTGGTGAATCTCGGTGTTATGGTGTCGCAAGAGGAGTATATTGCTGCTGCTATTGAGACAAACGCTGATGTAATCTGCGTGTCATCGCTCTACGGACACGGAGAGATTGACTGCCAAGGCTTGCGTGAGAAGTGTAACGAGGCTGGACTTAAGGATATTCCGCTGGTAGTGGGTGGCAATATCGTGGTAGGTAAGCAGAATTTTGAAGATGTTGAGAAGCGTTTCAAAGCTATGGGCTTCGATTTAGTAAATCCTCCCGGATGTTCTATCGAAAAGACAATTGACGATATAAATAAAATACTCGCAGAAAAATGAACTACCTTACTGCCGACTTTGGTAGCACATATACAAAAATAACACTCATAGACGCCTCTGCCCTTGGACGAGTCGTAGGAACAGCTACAGCTTTTACTACTATCGAAACCAATGTAATGGACGGCTTTAATAAGGCTTTAGAAAATCTTAGAGCCAAGATAGGTGAGTTTAGTTACGACAGGCTTTTGTGTTGTAGCAGTGCTGCTGGAGGGCTTAAAATGGTAGCATTGGGGCTTGTGCCAGAGCTTACTGCTAAGGCTGCTAAAATGGCTGCTTCGAGTGCAGGAGCAAAGGTGGTAAAGACATATTCTTTTGAAATATCTAAGGCTGAAGAGCAAGAGATTTTTGATATCAATCCAGACCTTGTGCTACTTTGTGGTGGCACTGATGGAGGTAATAAAGATGTAATCATAGCAAATGCTCGTAGACTTTGTGGCATTAAACGCAATTTTTCTGTCATAGTGGCTGGCAATAAGAGTGCTTACGATGAGTTGCAAGAGATATTCTCACACTCTGATAAGAATTATGTCATTACTCAAAATGTAATGCCAGAGTTCAATAAACTCAATATCGAACCAGCTAAACAGCAGATAAAAGACTTGTTTATCAGTCGTATTATAGAAGCTAAAGGTTTGAGCGAGGTTCAGTCTATGTGTTATGGTGAGATAATCCCTACTCCTTTGGCTGTGATGACTGGATGTGAGCTTCTAAGTAGAGGTACTAAGCACGAAAATGGAATAGGTGACCTGATGGCCGTGGACCTTGGCGGAGCTACTACCGATGTTTATTCTATGGCAGACGGAAAACCTGTAATGGACAATGTAACTCTAAAAGGATTGCCTGAACCGTATGCTAAACGCACTGTAGAGGGCGATCTTGGAATGCGTTATAGCTTGCCTTCGTTGGTAGAGGAGATTGCTGATATGGAGCAGTTCTCTTCCGACCTTGGCGTAGAGGAGGCGGTTGCTCGAGAGTGGATTAGCCTTTGCCTGAAAGATCCAAATACTTTAGCTGAAAAGAGTACTCCTCAACAAAGGATAGAAGAAGGGCTAGCTCGTCAGGCTATACGGTCGGCTATAGAGCGTCACTGTGGTGTATACCAAGAGGCTTATACTATGTGTGGACTTGTCTATACTTTGACAGGAAAAGACTTACAGGAAGTACCTTATGTGGTAGGAATTGGTGGGGCTATTATAAATAGTCAAAATCCTGCTTTTATACTCTCTGGAGCTAAACCATCGAAGACCGATAAGGCTCTATTTGCCAAACCAAAAGACCCAAAATACTTGCTCGATAAGCAATATATCTTTGCTTCTATGGGATTACTTAGCTCTGTAGATAAAGATATGGCTTTGAGAATTATGAAACAAGAAATTACTAAAGTAGAATAATAAAAACACTTTTACCATTTATGGAAGTTAAAAATATAAAAATCTCGAATGACGACTTTTTTGCACAACGCAAAGAGGTGCTTTCTCAGTGGAAAACTGGCGAAGGAGTAGATTTGGAAGAGGCGATAAAGTATCAACAATCTATCGCTAAAGAAAAACGCTTTGGCGATAAACTCGCAAAAGCAGTAGAGGAGGGTATTACACTTATTCAGCCTCGTGCAGGAGTGGCTCTCCATAATGAGCATATAGAGTTGCTTCAATACCTTGAAGAACATGGAGAGGCTGATTTGCTACCAACTACTATTGATAGTTATACTCGTCTGAATAAATATAACGAGGCTGAAGTAGGTATTCAAAAGAGCCGAGAGACTAACCGCTCTATGCTTAATGGTTTCCCTGCTGTAAACTATGGTGTAGATATTTGTCGTATCGTAACATCTGCCGTAAAAAGCCCAGTACAGGTTCGTCACGGTACCCCTGACGCTCGTTTGCTTACAGAAATCTCTATTGCGGGTGGATTTACTTCGTATGAAGGAGGAGGTATTTCTTATAACATTCCTTACTCTAAAAACTACTCTTTAGAGCGTACTATTGCTTATTGGCAGTATACGGATAGGCTTGTAGGTCTATACGAAGAGGCAGGTGTCTCTATCAACCGCGAACCATTTGGACCTCTTACTGGTACGCTTGTGGCTCCTTGTATCTCAAATGCTGTTGCAGTTATTGAGGCACTTCTTGCGGCTACACAGGGTGTAAAAGACATTACTGTAGGATATGGTCAGTGTGGTAATTTGATACAAGATGTAGCGGCTCTTCGTTCTTTGAAGAGAGTTACTGAGGAGTATATGCAGAAATATGGCTACAACGATGTTCGTATTACTACTGTATTCCACCAGTGGATGGGAGGTTTTCCACAAGATGAGGCTAAATCTTTCGGTGTAATATCTTGGGGTGCTGCTGCCGCTGCTTTGGCTAAGGCTTCTAAGGTAATTGTTAAGACACCTCACGAGGCTCTTGGTATTCCTACTAAGGAGGCTAATGCTGCTGGACTAAGGGCTACTAAGCAAGTTATCTCAATGCTTCGCGACCAAGATTTCCGCGAAATCCCAGCCGTTGTAGCAGAGAGCGTAATGATAGAAAAAGAGACAAAATGTATACTCAATAAAGTAGAAGAACTCGGTAAGGGAGACTGGGCTATGGGTACTATTGCTGCCTTCGAAGCAGGTGTGCTTGATATTCCATTTGCTCCAAGCCGATACAATGCAGGCAAGGTAATGCCAGCACGCGACAATAGCGGTGCCGTTCGCTTACTTGATATGGGTAACTTGCCATTTACAGAGGAGATTAAGGATTTCCATCGTCATAAACTTGAGGAGCGTGCTAAGATAGAGAAACGCCCTGTAAGTTTCCAGATGGTAATTGATGATGTTTATGCTATTGGTAAGGGTAACCTCGTAGGTCGCCCACGCGGTATCAATGACTAAATAGTCTTAATGTATTGTGGCTACCTGCTTGTTTTTGCAGTAAGTAGCCACTTTTTGCCTTCGTAGTTTAATGGATAGAACGAAAGATTCCGGTTCTTTTGGTTGCGGTTCGATTCCGCACGAGGGTACAAATAAAGAGGTTCAATTTATATAGTTGAACCTCTTTATTTGTAAAAACACTATCTTAATTATTTAGGAAATTGCATTGTAATGCAGTGTAGCGAGCCGTGTTGCTTTATCAGCGGTAGACAATCTATTGAAATCACTTTTTGGCGTGGGAAAGCCTGCTCCAATACTAATCTTGCTTCTTCGTCTTTTTTAGGTGAGCGATATGATGGTACAAGGACTACATCGTTTATAATCAGAAAGTTTGCGTATGTAGCAGGAAGTCTTTCTCCGTCGAAGAATACTGCATCAGCCATCGGTAGAGGTAATAGTTTGTACGGATTATCTTTTAGCGTAGTAAATCCTTGCAGTTCCTCCTCCATTGCCTTCAACTCCTCGTAATGAATATCCTGAGGGTCATCGCATTTTACATACGCTATAGTTTGGCGGTCGCAAAATCTTGCCAATGTATCTACATGGCTATCAGTATCGTCTCCCTCTAAAAAGCCATTTTTTAGCCATAGTATTCTATCTATGTTTAGTTTGTTTTTTAGTCTATATTCTAAAGCAATTCGATTTGAATGGTTGCGATTGTCAGAAAATATGCATTTTTCTGTGCTTAAAATTGTACCTGCTCCGTCAGAGTCTATACTTCCTCCTTCGAGTATCAGTTTTTTGCCACTAATATATTTGTAAGTCTGGCTAAAAATTTTGTTTAGAGCATTGGTTTTGAATAGTTTTCTCATTGCCATATTGTCGTGGTTAGCCGCAAACTTCATCCCCCAACCATTGAATGTAAAGTCTATTACGAATTTATCTCTAAGCCCAAACTCGTCTTTGTTTGTGCTAAACATAGTGATGCCACCGAAATCTCTACACCATGTATCATTGGTTTCTATCTCTACCAATACGGCTTTGAAGCCTTTGGGACTTTTAAATACACAAAATCCATCTATGTTTTCTCTGCAGTATTTGTTAATTTCGAGTTTGGAGGCTACCTCCTCTACATCGTGGCATATTAGTACGACATTTTCATAGTTTAGTATAGTAAGGATTATATTTCGATAACACTCTTCTACCTCTTCGAGCATATAAGCCCAATCTGTATTTTTATGAGGAAATGCCAATAAGACAAACTCTTGTCTTGCCCATTCGGCAGGCATAGTGTATTCGCGTCGTTGAGTTTTTTGATTTTGCATTGTGGATACAAACTTTTATTGATACGCAAAGGTAGTGATTTTTTGTGTTAGTTTTGTCTAAATACGCATTTTTTTGATAACTTTGCAGACATTTTTTTGAAAACAACTCCAAAGGATTTTTATGGCAAAAAAGAGTAAAACTGCTACGAAAAGCGGTAGTAATTTTCTTTCATTTTTTACAGATAAGACATTTCATTTTATCGTAGGAAGCATATTAGGTCTATTTTTTTTATGGACTACAGTAGCTTTCATCTCTTTTCTTTTTACGGGTAAAAACGACCAAAGCCTTATGCAAGAGGTAGAGACGCAGCGTATAGAATACAATACTTTTTATCATAATTCAAGCAAGACGGAGGCAGATAAAGAGAAATTGCGAGAAATGAAAAATAAAATAGGAGAGACAAAATCAAAGTTTGATAATGTGTTCAAATATAGCGGTGCGGTTTTCTCTGAGAGGATAGGCAATGGCTGGTTTGGATTAGGTGTGTTGCCTTTGTGTGTATTTGGTTTTTTACTTTCGCTATGGTTTCTTGGATTGCGTAGGATAACCTTATGGAAATGGTTTTTAATAGCAGTTTTTCTATCTCTTTGGTTATCGTTGCTTATGGGCTTTGTTGTTGATGGATTTACAGGCGAAGCTTTTGTAAAATATGGCGGTAATTTTGGTATGTCGCTTAGCGAAAGCCTTAGGGTCAATATCGGGAATCTTGGATTGATAATGGTGCTTGTAGGTAGCGGATTGATATTTATGGTTATATCCGTCAGCGGAACAATTCCCTTTTTCAAAAATATATATCACAGTTTGTTAGACAAAAAACTTAATTTCGACTTTAGTAAGAAGAATGAGAAAAATGAAGAAGAAGAGGTCGTTTTGACTGAATACTCTGAGCGTACTGTAAAAATAGGAGATGATATAGTGCCAGATGATTGGAAGGAGCAGCCTGACAGTTCGTCAGGTAGTCGTGGTACTATAATCTTCGAGAGTGATACAAAAGATACGGAAGACGATATACACTTTCAGCCTGAAGACGATGATATATTTGTAAGCGTAGAAGCCGAAAAAGATAATGGAGAAGAAGAGGAAGTAGTAGACAAGTATGAGACAGAAGAGGAGAGTTTTGTAGAAGTAAAAGAGGATTTGTTAGAAAAACTTGGTCCGTATGATCCTCGTAAAGACCTTTCGCAATACAGGATTCCTCTATATACTGATACATACCGAGGAGATGCTCTGCTGAAAGACTATCCTTCTACACAAACTCCTCTAAGCGACGAGGATAAGAGCGTCAATCGCCGTAGGATTGTAGAGACGCTTCAAAAGTTTGGTATTGCTATAAAGAAGATTTACGAGACTATAGGTCCTACTATTACACTCTACGAGATAGTGCCAGAAGACGGTGTTCGTATCAATAAAATTCGCAACTTAGCTGATGATATAATGCTTTCTCTGGCAGCTACAGGTATTCGTATTATAGCACCAATACCGGGCAAAGGTACTATAGGTATAGAGGTGCCAAATTCCAATCCTCAGATAGTAAGTATGTATGCTACTTTAGCCTCCAAGAAATTTCAGGAGTCGAAGTATGATTTGCCTATAGCGCTTGGTCGTACTATTACTAACGAAGTATTTATGTTTGACCTCACTAAGATGCCTCACCTTCTGGTAGCTGGTGCTACAGGACAAGGTAAATCCGTAGGGTTGAATGCCATAATCACTTCTTTGCTATTCAAAAAACACCCTTCGGAGTTAAAGTTTGTACTTATTGACCCTAAAAAGGTAGAGTTCAATATATATGCTGATATAGAAAAACATTTTTTGGCTAAACTTCCAGAAGAAGAGGAGCCTGTTATAACAGATGTAGAGAAGGTAAAACAGACATTAAATTCGCTTTGTAAAGAGATGGACGAACGATATGACCTTCTTAAGTTGGCTCACGCTCGTAATGTAAAAGAGTATAACGATAAGTTTATCAAACGCCAACTTAATCCACAGAAAGGTCATAGATATATGCCATATATTGTAGTTATAGTTGATGAGTTTGGTGACCTTATTATGACTGCAGGTAAAGAGGTAGAGATGCCAATTGCTCGTATTGCACAGCTTGCTCGTGCTGTGGGTATCCATATGGTAATTGCCACTCAGCGACCTTCTGTAAATATCATTACTGGTGTCATAAAAGCCAACTTCCCTGCTAGAATTGCCTTTAAGGTATCATCTGGAGTGGATTCTAAAACCATTCTTGATGGCTCTGGAGCTCAACAGCTTATAGGACGCGGAGATTTACTTTTCTCGCAAGGTAATGAGCCTACACGCGTGCAGTGTGCCTTTGTTGATACGCCAGAGGTGGAAAATATAGTACACTTTATATCAGACCAACAATCCTATCCTGCGGCTTTTGCTCTGCCTGAGCCTGACGCTCCTTCTGTAAATGGAGAACAGAAGACGGTAGATATTACCAAACGCGATAGCCTTTTCGATGAGGTGGCTCGCTATGTAGTATCATCGCAGCAAGGTTCTACTTCTACCGTACAGCGTAAGTTTGAGATAGGATTTAATCGTGCTGGTAGGATAGTAGACCAACTTGAGGCAGCAGGTATAGTCGGACCTATTAGAGGTTCAAAACCTCGAGAGGTGTTGGTGCAGACAGAGTATGATTTGGAAAAGATTCTATCATCTATTTGATAAGCGTTTTGTATATGCAGATAATTGATGTAGGAGAACTAATTAAAGCGAAATCAGGTAAAAAGCCTTCCCGTATTTTTGTTTATCTATTGCGTAAATTTTTGTGTGTAGATAGAATTAATAGCATTATAGAGAAATATGCAGGAAAGCAAGGAGTCGATTTCGCTGAGAGTGTCTTGCAGGAGTTGCATATAGAGACCTCTTTTATTGGTTTAGATAGGCTTCCCACAAATGAGCGTTTTGTCTTTGTTTCAAATCATCCACTCGGTGCTTTAGAGGCTCTTACTATAGGCAAGTATCTAAGTTTTCTGTATCCAAATCGTATCAAATTTATTACAAACGAACTTTTGTCGTATATACCGCCACTGCGTGATATTTTTGTCTCTGTAGCAGTAGGCAAAGGTAGGCAAGATAAAAACAAAGTACTTGGTATAGATAAGTTGTTCTTGTCTGAAAATCAAATAGTAATGTTCCCTTCTGGTGTAGTATCTCGTCTTACAGATGAAGGAATACAAGACCCTGAGTGGAAGAAGATGTTTTCTAAAAAGGCTCGTCAGTATAGTCGCCGTGTGGTATTGCTTCGTTCCTCAGGCCGTTGCTCTAAATTTTTTCTTAGTCTATCCAATTTTCGCAAAAGAATAGGTATAAAATCCAATATAGAGATGTTGCTTTTCCCTCGCGAGATGTTTTCTATGCAAGGCTCTAAAATTGATATCGAGGTATTAGGTGTTTTCGACCTCAATTCCGCCGAGTTTTCAGGATATTCAGACTCCCAGATAGCACAAATGCTTAGAGAAAAAATTTATTGTAAAAAATAGTAGATTTTTTGACCGTTTTTCTCTATTGATATTGCTAAAAAGTATTAAATTTGCGTTCTGTTTTACCTTGTTATTAGGTGATGCGTTATTTCTTTGAAAATAAAGTAATTACAATATAAAAATCGTAGAATTCATTATGGATTTTAGCTTATCAAAAACAGAAGAACTCTTTTTGCAGATGATTAGAGAGTTTGCTGAAAAAGAGGTAAAACCTTTGGCTGCCGAAGTCGATGAGTTGGAGAGATTCCCTAAGGAGACTGTAGAGAAAATGGCAAAAATTGGTTTAATGGGTATTCCTGTGCCTACAAAATACGGCGGTGCTGGAGGCACAAATATGATGTATGGTATGGCAGTAGAGGAGTTGTCGCGTGTGTGTGGCACTACAGGAGTTATCCTTTCTGCCCACCAATCACTTTGCGTAGCTCCTATATTGGAGCATGGTACAGAGGAGCAAAAGATGAAATACCTGCCTAAACTCGCTTCTGGAGAGTGGATTGGTGCTTTTGGATTGACAGAGCCAAACGCAGGTACAGACGCTGCTATGCAGCAGACTACCGCTGTACTGGACGGAGATGAGTATGTGTTGAATGGAAATAAAATTTTTATTACAAATGCAGAGTATGGTCATGTTTATGTAATTTTTGCTATGACCGATAAGTCATTGGGTAATAAAGGTATTTCTGCTTTCATTGTAGAGAAAGGAACAAAGGGGTTTGAGATAGGCAAAAAGGAGAAAAAGATGGGTATTCGTGGCTCTGCTACAGCGGAGCTGATTTTTACCGATTGTCGTATACCAAAAGAAAATCTGCTCGGACAGCAAGGCAAGGGTTTTGCTATTGCTATGAAGACTCTAGATGGAGGTCGTATAGGTATTGCTTGTCAGGCATTAGGTATAGCACAAGGAGCAATGGACGAGACTGTAAAATATACTAAAGAGAGAAAACAGTTCGGAAGAAGCATTGCTCAATTCCAAAATACGCAGTTCCAAATGGCTGATATGGAGACAAAAGTTCAGGCAGCTCGTCTGCTCGTACGCAAAGCTCATTACAATAAAGACCACGGTATTGCATATTCAGCAGAGGCAGCTATGGCTAAACTTTTTGCTGCTGAGACTGCAATGGAGGTTACTACAAAAGCAGTTCAGTTCCACGGAGGTTATGGCTATACTCGCGAGTATCCTATTGAAAGAATGATGCGTGACGCTAAAATTACAGAGATTTACGAAGGAACTTCTGAGGTGCAAAGAATGGTTATTGCAGGTAAATTGTTCAAATAATCAATTATTAATTTTTAGCAAAAAGAAAGAAAATGAATATAATAGTTTGTATAAAACAAGTGCCTGATACTACTGAGGTAAAAATCAATCCACAAACAGGTACGCTGATTAGAGATGGAGTTCCAAGCATTATGAATCCTGACGATAAAGGTGGACTTGAATTTGCTTTGCAACTCAAAGATAAATATAACGCACATGTTACTGTTATTACAATGGGATTGCCTCAAGCAGAAGCTATTCTACGCGAGGCTTTTGCGATGGGTGTAGATAGAGCTATATTGCTTACAGACCGTAAACTTGGTGGTGCAGATACTTTGGCTACATCAAACTCTTTGGCTGGTGCGTTGCGTACTATGGAATACGATTTGATAATTACAGGTCGTCAGGCTATCGACGGAGATACTGCTCAGGTAGGTCCTCAGATAGCTGAACACCTTGATATTCCTCAAGTATCCTATCTCGAAAGCCTTGAATTTGATGGAAATAAGACCTTTACTATTCAAAAACAGACAGAAGAAGGATATCAAATCTTGCAAATGGACGCTCCTTGTTTAGTAACTGTTTTGGCTTCTGCTGTAGAGCCTCGTTATATGAATGTTCGTGGTATAGTAGAGGCATACGATAGAGAAATAGAGGTTTGGGGTGCTGATAAAATCAATGTTGCCGAAGAGAAGATTGGTAAGGCTGGTTCGCCTACGAGCGTATTTAAGGCTTTTCCAAAAAGCGTTAAGCCTGCTGGCTCTCTATTTGAGGGGTCGCCAGAAGAGGCAGTAGATTTGATTGTAGCAAAACTAAAAGAACAACACATTATTTAACCCTAAAAACAGTAGAATAAAATGGATTTGACACAATATAAAGATGTTTATGTATTCGCTGAACAACGCGAAGGTCTGATTCAAAATGTATCACTCGAACTGCTTGGTAAGGCACGCGAATTGGCTCAGGGTCTGAACCAAAAGGTTGTGGCTGTGCTTTTGGGTAAAAATATAGAGGCAAAGGCAAAAGACCTTATTGCTGCTGGTGCCGACAAAGTAATGGTAGTAGATAATGACGCTGTAAGGGATTATATGACAGAGCCTTATACGCAAGCTTTGGCTCAAATCATTAGCGAAAGAAAGCCTGATATTTTTCTTTTTGGCGCTACTACTATAGGTCGAGACCTCGGTCCAAGACTTTCGGCTCGTACAAATACAGGTTTGACGGCCGATTGTACAAAACTCGAAATAGGCGAAAAACTTGATCTACATATGACTCGTCCTGCTTTCGGTGGTAATCTTATGGCTACAATTCTTTGTAAGGAGCATCGCCCTCAGATGGCTACAGTTCGTCCGGGCGTAATGCAACGATTAGAGAAGCCTTATGAGGTATCTGGTGAGATAGAACTTTATGAAGTAAAGTTTGATATGGAGAAGATTTCGAGAGTTCGTATGATAAAGAATGTTGTAAATCCAAAGACATCAAAGGATATTGCGGAGGCAGATGTGCTTGTGGCAGGAGGTCGAGGTGTCGGCTCTGAGGCTGGATTCTCTAAACTTAGAGAACTTGCTGTAGAACTCGGTGGAGAGGTAGCTGCTTCGCGTGCTATGGTAGATGCTGGAATAATCGGACACGACTCGCAAGTAGGACAAACAGGTAAGACAGTTCGTCCTAAATTATATATGGCTTGTGGTATCTCTGGAGCTATTCAGCACCTTGCTGGTATGGAGGAGAGCGAACTTATAGTGGCTATCAATAAAGATAAATTTGCTCCAATTTTTGGCTCTGCTGATATTGGTATAGTAGGAGATGTGCATAAGATAGTTCCTATGCTGACAGAGAAATTGAGGAGTATGAAAAAATAATTTATTCCCTATTAAAAAAGCGTTATCAAATATATTGATAACGCTTTTTATTGTGTAAACTCTACTATCTTTAGCACTTGGAGCAAGTAGGTTTGAGTTGCTTGAAGAAGTCATTGCCTTTATCGTCGACTAATATGAAAGCAGGAAAGTCCTCTACCTCTATCTTCCAAATAGCCTCCATACCGAGTTCTGGAAATTCGAGACACTCTACTTTCTTGATATTATTTTGAGCTAATATCGCCGCAGGACCGCCAATAGAGCCTAGATAGAAGCCTCCGTGTTTCTTACAAGCGTCTGTTACTTGTTGGCTACGATTGCCTTTTGCTATCATTACCATACTTCCGCCATTGCTTTGGAATAGGTCGACATAACTATCCATTCGGCCTGCTGTAGTAGGTCCGAATGAACCAGAAGGCATTCCTTGTGGAGTTTTAGCCGGACCAGCATAGTATATTGGATGGTCTTTTATATACTGTGGCAACCCTTGACCAGCGTCTATCATCTCTTTTAGTTTGGCATGGGCTATGTCGCGTCCTACTACTATAGTACCGTTGAGCGATAAACGAGTAGATACAGGGTATTTTGTAAGTATCTTCAGTATCTCTTCCATTGGCTGATTGAGGTCGATTTTTATGACATCTCCCTCGCCCTCTTTTCTATAACGCTCAGGTATCAATGCTGCAGGATTCTCTTCCATTTTTTCTATCCAGAGTCCTTCTCTATTTATTTTTGCTAAAATGTTTCTATCGGCACTGCAAGATACGGCCATCCCTACGAAGCAAGAGGCACCGTGGCGAGGCAAACGAACAATTCGTACATCGTGGGCAAAGTATTTGCCACCAAACTGTGCCCCGAAGCCACTTTGAAACGCAGAATCCAATACCTTTTGCTCTAATTCTGTATCGCGAAAGGCTCTGCCGAGTTCCGAACCCGTAGTAGGTAAGTTGTCGTAGTATTTGGCTGAAGCGAGTTTTACTGTCTTCATACACATATCAGCCGACGAGCCTCCTACTACAAAGGCTATGTGGTAAGGCGGGCAGGCTGCTGTGCCCAATGTGCGTATTTTTTCTGCTAAAAATTTTTCGAGAGTTGCAGGATTTAGTAATGCTTTTGTCTCTTGGAAAAGATATGTCTTATTCGACGAGCCACCACCTTTAGCCATAAATAAAAATTTATATTCATCGCCTTCGGTAGCCATAATGTCAATCTGTGCTGGCAGGTTTGTGCCTGTATTTACCTCTTCGTACATCGTAAGAGGGGCATTCTGTGAATAGCGAAGATTCTCTTGGGTATAGGTATCGTATATTCCCTTAGATATAGCCTCTTCGTCAGAGAAGTCAGTCCATACTCTTTGTCCTTTTTTTGCTATTACGGTAGCCGTACCTGTATCTTGGCAGAAAGGTAGTAAGCCTTTAGCAGCCACATCAGCATTGCGGAGCATTGTCAAGGCTACAAATTTGTCATTTTCTGAGGCTTCTGGGTCGTCAAGTATCTTGGCTACTTGCCTCTGGTGTTCTGGTCGAAGCATAAAAGAGCAGTCTCTCATTGCTACTCGAGCGAGTTGTTCTAAAGCCTCTTTCTCTACTTTTAGGATTTTCTTACCCTCAAAATCTACTTCAGACACACCTTCGCGACTGAGTAGATAATACTCCTCTTTTCCTTTTGAGGTCTGAAACAGAGCCTCGTATTTGAAATCTTTTGCCATAATCGTATATGATTTACTTTGTTTTTTTGTTGTAAAAATTCCTACAAAGTTAGTAAAAATCTTTTGACGATATATGGCAAAAAATGGCTTTTTATATCTAAATTACCTTAGTCTTGTTTATATCCTATTTTTTCTTTGAATTCCTCGACTGTCATACATTCTGAAAGGTGTACTTCTCCTACTCGCGTGCGTTGTAGGGCAGTAAGGTAGGCTCCACTACCTACCGCCTCGCCTATATCGCGAGCCAAAGCCCTGATATATGTGCCTTTAGAGCATACTATTCGTAGCTTTAGCAGAGGTAATGAACAGTCTAAAATTTCGATTTCGTCTATTTTCAATGGCTTTGCTTTTAGAGATACTTCGTCGCCTTTTCTTGCGTAGTCGAAAGCCCTTTTGCCATCTATTTTTACGGCAGAATATACAGGAGGAACCTGCATTATCTCGCCACAAAATCTAGGTAATATCCCCTCTATCAAATCGCGAGAAATATGGTCGATAGGAAACCATTGGTTTTCGGGGTGTTCCATATCAAAAGATGGTGTGGTAGCACCAAATTTAAGCGTTGCTATATACTCTTTTACCCCCTGCTGTAACTCCTCTATTCGTTTGGTAGATTTGCCTGTAGCAAGTATCATTACGCCTGTAGCTAAGGGGTCGAGCGTGCCTGCGTGTCCTACTTTGAGTTTTTCTCCGATATGACGGGTTAATATCCTACGTACACGATTTACGAGGTCGAATGATGTCCATTCGTATGGTTTGTCAAAATAGAGTATCTCTCCTTGCTTAAAATTCATCTTTTTTTACTAAAATATGCGTTTTTACGAACCGCAAATTTAATAAAATAAGTTGAGGTAATCCAATTTTTGCTATAATTTAATTTGCCATTTGGTATAAAATTACTACTTTTGTAGAAATGTTTTACTAATACTATTTTTTAACAGATGAAAAACACATTTAGATTATTTGCGTTATTCGCTCTTTTGAGTGTTTTATTGGTAAGTTGTGAAGGTAATAGCGATAAGCCAGTAGGAACTACTAATGATACTACAAGCACAAATCAGGGCAATAATAATGGCGAACAAGATGCCTCTGCAGTACTTGGTACATATTCGCTCGAGGTAGTAACAGACTCTGTAGGAGTAGACGGCGATTGGCTTTCGCAAGCAGAGAGTTTGCAACCTAATGGTCCATACTATGGCAGGCTTACTATTACACAAGGTAGTAATGCTAATACATTCAACATATTGGGGGTTATAGAGATGGTAGAGGGAGAAATGCGAGACAGCATAGAGTGGTATAATACTACGGCTACGCTATCAAACGGCAAACTTAATATCAACTCAAGCGTATTGAGCCGTAATGGTATTAGTTGTAATTTTACATACGGTTCGCTCGATGCTACAAATCCTGTAAAATTCCGCTCCGAGATGCATGCTGATATTATAGGTTATGATTGCGGATATATTATGACTAATAATCTACAAAAGAGATAAAAAGAGAATATGAAGAATACATTTTATTTATTGGCTATATCTATAGTTTTTGCGTTTTGTATAGCGAGTTGCGAAAAAGGTAATACTCCTGAGCCAAATGTTAATAATAATGATACTGCAAATACTACGAATAATAATCAAGACGAAGTAGTGGATAATTTCTCTGGAGTTTATAAACTCGACTTGGTAGCTGATAGTGTGGCGAATAATGGTGCATGGACCTACCCACAGCAGTGGGAACTCTATGGTATGAGTTATGGCCCATATACTGGAGAGATGACAATAGAGAAAAACTCAGATGGAGAGTATACGCTGAAAGCTCTTCTGCGTGCTGTAGTAGATGGGCAAGAAGATGCTCCGCTTGTAGATTGGTATGATACTAAAGGTAAGGTAAATGCTCAAGGCGAGTTGGTATTAGAGCCAAGTACAATAATGAAAAATAATATGGAATACTCATATACATACGGTTCTATCAAGCCAAACCAACCTTTGGTATTTTCCTCTATGGAGTTTTTCTCAAGTATGTATGGAGATTCGCAGTATGCCTATACGAATACTGCTACAAAAAAGTAATTTATAATAATACAAATAATTAGAAAATGAAAAACACAATTAAAATTTTTACAGTATTCGCTCTTTTGAGTGTAGTCTTTGCAAGTTGTAAAGAGGATAAACCAGAAGTAACTAATCCAGAAGGTGGATTTGCAGGTACTTATGCTATTCATATCAATGTAGATAGTATATATACTCAGGGTAATTGGCTTAGTGAGGAGTTGTATAAGAGTTTTGGTATGAAGTATGGTCCATACGATGGCGAGTTGGTAATCACATCTACGGGAGATAATACATATTCTGTAGTGTGTAATGTAGTTTACGCTAACGGAGCGGGAGGAGATACTTTTTATCGCACTACAGGAACTGTAGATGAAAATGGCTATCTTGTATTAGAAGATGATGTAATATCAAGGGATTATGGTGGTTCTGTTTTAGATTTCAAACATACATACGGCAAAATCAAACCGGGCAACCCTTTGAAATTCTGGGCTAAAGAATTTTATCTTATGGGTGTAGATGGTGATTTTGGATATGCTTTCAACAATACCGCTACTAAAAAATAATTGGATTAATTAAATAATAAAAATAGTAAGCCTCGATTGAACTTATATCTTTCGAGGCTTTTTTTGTATTCCCCTAAATTTTCACTATCTTTGCAGAGTTTTATTTGATTCAAGTATAAAAACAAGATAAAATCATATTATGAATGTACGAGAATATATAAAAAAGGAGGAGAGTCGCTTTTTTGAAGAACTCTTTTCGCTTATCAGAATACCTTCTATTAGTGCTAAAAGCGAGCATAAGGCGGATATGACGCGATGTGCAGAGCGTTGGAGAGAATTGCTACTTCAGGCTGGCGTAGATAGCTGTTCTATAATGCAGACAGAGGGCAATCCTATAGTGTTTGCAGAGAAAAAAGTTTCAGGAGCGGAGCGTACCGTTTTAGTATATGGACACTACGATGTAATGCCTGCAGAGCCTATGGAACTATGGCATTCAGACCCATTTGAGCCTGTAGTAAAAGACGGGAAAATATGGGCAAGAGGAGCTGACGATGATAAGGGACAGTCGTTTATGCAGGTAAAGGCTTTTGAGTATTTGATAAAAGAGGGTGAGCTGAAGGCTAATGTAAAATTTATCCTCGAAGGAGAGGAGGAGATAGGTTCGCCTTCGCTTGATAAATTTCTACGAGAGAATAAAGAGTTGCTTTCCTCAGATGTCATACTTGTATCAGACACAAGTATGATAGGAAAATCTACGCCTTCGCTTACTACAGGATTGCGTGGGTTGGCGTATTGGCAGCTGAAAGTAACGGGTCCGAACCGCGACCTTCATTCGGGGCATTTTGGCGGAGCAGTAGCAAATCCTATCAATGAACTATGTGGTATAATCTCTAAAATTGTAGACGAAAATGGCAGAATTACTATTCCTCATTTCTATGACGATGTAGTAGATATGCCTGCGGCTGAGCGTGAGAGTTATGCTCGCATTCCATTTTCTGAGGCTGACTACAAAAAGGCTTTAGATATTGACGATGTGAAAGGCGAGAAAGGTTATTCTACGCTGGAGAGGAACAGTTGTCGTCCTTCGTTTGATGTGTGTGGTATCTGGGGTGGTTATCAGGGCGAAGGCTCTAAGACGGTAATTCCTTCAGTGGCTTACGCTAAAGTATCTACAAGGCTTGTAGCAAATCAAGACCACGAGAAAATTTCTCAACTTTTTGTAGATTATATCAAGACTAACTCGCCTAAAGGAGTTCGTGTAGAGGTAGAGCCAATGCACGGAGGTGAGGCTTATCTATGCCCTATAGACCATTTTGCGTATTCTGCAGCAGAGCGAGGTTTTGAGAAAGCTTTCGGTGTGAAGCCAATTGCAGCTCGCCGTGGAGGAAGTATTCCTATTATCGCCAATTTTGAAAAGATTCTGGGTGTAAAGACTATTCTAATGGGCTTCGGGCTGGAAGAAGACGCTATTCACTCGCCAAACGAGAACTTTGATATAGAGATTTTCCATAAAGGAATTGAAGCGATTGTAGAGTTTTATCGTAATCTGAAATAATTTTCTAACTAAATCTTCAATAAATTTTGGATACATATTCGTTGCTTTGCCTCGTACAATTTCTATCATTTGGATTTGAGGCTTATGTGTTGATAGCAGTTATACTATTTTTACTTATCTTCTCTTCGTTTAATTCGGCGGCTGAGACGGGTTTTTTCTCGCTTTCGCCTTCCGATATAGATGAGATAAAGACAGCGGAAGAAGAACCTCTAAATCAGACTATTCTAAAACTGCTCAAACAGCCTGATAGGCTGCTGGCTACAGTGCTTCTCTCAAACGATATGGGGAATATCGCTATTGCAGTAGTCTCGGCTCTGCTGATGAGTATGATAGTGGATTTTGGAGACTCTGTAGTTTTACAGTTTGTGGTAGAGACGGTAATAATTACTTTTATCATCTTGCTTTTTGCGGAGATAATGCCTAAACTGTATGCTTCGCAAAATCCGCTTAAAGTAGTTCGCCTCGTGGCTCGTCCGTTGAGTGCAATAGATACGCTGTTGTCGCCTTTCTCAAATATGTTGGTAAAATCTACAAATATAGTAAATAAGAGGTTAAAGAACAAACAGCAAGCAATATCAGTAGACGAACTTGGTCAGGCGCTCGAACTTACAGACGATGTCAAGGAGGAGGGGATATTGCGTGGCATAGTAGAGTTTGGAAACTTGTCGGTAGATAGTATTATGACACCTCGACTTGATGTAGTGGCTATCGACCAAAAGACACAGTTCTCTGAAGTATTAGATAAAATAGTAGAGACGGGCTATTCTCGTATTCCTGTCTATGAGAAAAGTTTGGACAATATCAAGGGAATTTTATACATCAAAGACCTGATTCCTCATCTCAATAAAGTCAACTCTTTCCGTTGGCAGACACTCATACGACCTGCTACTTTTACGGCAGAGACACGAAAGATAGACGATATGTTACTTGATTTTCAGAAGTCGAAAGTTCATATGGCGGTAGTAGTAGATGAGTTTGGAGGAACTCTGGGCATAGTAACTATGGAGGATATTTTAGAGGAAGTAATAGGAGATATTTCAGACGAATATGACGAAGAAGATAAACAATATGAAAAAATAAGTGCTTCTGAATATGAATTTGAGGGCAAGATATTACTTAATGATTTTTTCAAGATACTCGATATATCGCCAGAGGAGTTTGATGATTTGACAAGCGAGGTTGATACATTAGCTGGCTTGATTTTAGAGATGTTTGAGGAGATACCTCATGTTAGTGAGCATGTGTCTTTTGGTAAATATACCTTTACTGTAATAGCAATGGACAAACGCCGCATAAAACGCGTTAGGTTAGAGATCGACGAATAAAAAACAAATATACTTATGAAAAAACTATTGAAGCCTTTTTGGATACTATATCTATTGGTAGTATTTCTACCGATAGGATTTGTAGTAACAACCATATCTTCGCTATTGACAATATTGTTTGCCTTGATAGGCGACTACCGTTGGTGCTATATACCTGCGAGGATTTGGGGACGGGCTTTGTGTTATTTGGCTTTTGTCAGAGTTGAAGTAGTAGGTAGAGATAATTACGACAAAGAAAAATCTTATATCTTCATTGCTAATCATCAGAGTGCTTATGATATATTTGTTATCTATGGTTGGCTTGTAAGTAGATTTAAGTGGATAATGAAGGCTTCGCTTCGTAAGATGCCACTGATAGGTTTTGCGTGCTATCGTGCAGGGCATATATTTATCGACCGTAGTAATCCTATACAGGCAAAACACAGTATAGAGAGAGCCGAGCAGAATTTGAAAAATGGTTCTTCGGTTGTGATTTTTCCCGAAGGTAGCCGCTCTAAGACAGGTAGGCTTGGGCGTTTTAAGCGAGGTGCTTTTAAGATGGCAGAAGACCTCAATCTACCTATTGTTCCTATCTCTATAAAAGGTGCTTTTGAGGTGATGTCACCATCTTGCTGTTTTCCATATCCGCATAAAATAACTCTAACATTTCACCCCGCAATTTCAACAGATAACTTATCGGAGGAGAATATAGATGAGTTTATGGAGTATTGTAGAGATATAGTATCACAAGGAATGTAGGCGTTGAGTAACGAATATCTGAAAAAATCATAATACTATGCTAACCTTATTTAGACCAAAAAATCTTTTGTTTCTTGCCATTTGTCAATGGCTTATGTACTATGCAGTAGTAGAGCCTATTTTGGCGAAATATGGCTTGCCTACCATGTTACCTACATATCTTGTATTGGTGCTTATATTAGCCACTGTGGCTATATGTGCAGGAGGTTATGTGATTAACGACTATTTCGACATTAAAATAGATAGAATAAATTGTCCGAATAGGGTAGTAATAGGAGAAAAAGTCTCAAAATCTACGGCAATGAAAATCTATGTTGCCATATCGTCTATTGGTATTTTGCTTGGAGTAACGGTGGCTTTATTAGTAGGCAGTATGTCACTTGGATTTATATTTATAGTAGTTCCGGGTATGTTGTGGTTCTATTCTTCGAGTTATAAACGGCAATTTTTGATAGGAAATTTTATTGTATCGTTGTTATGTGCTTTGTCTATATTGCTACCATTGATAGCAGAGACGGCAATGCTTGAGGCTACATACGGTGAATTACTAAGGCAAACTCTAATACTAAAACAACTCTATACTTGGGTAGGTGGCTATGCTATTTTCGCATTTATAGTAACACTAATACGCGAAATAGTAAAAGATATTGAGGATATAGAAGGAGATAGGCAGATGGAGTGTAGAACATTACCTGTAGTATGGGGTGCGAATCAAGCAAAAAATTTTGCTACAACTATCTTTGCTATATCTATGATTTCAATGTTTGTAATAGATAAATTTTGGATAAAACTCCCAGAACAGTCGTTCTTTCGATTTTTTTCTCCTACACTGATTTTTATAGTGTTTTTTGCATTGTATCTTTCTTTTATGCATCTAAATAGAAAAGAGGTTGATTATCATAAGGTTAGTTCGTTACTTAAAATTTTTATGGCTGTAGGAGTTTTTTATTCTTTGGTATTTTATTATTCTTTAGCCCAGACATATCATTTAACTATATTTGGCTTGTTTAAGGTAGCCTAAATCAAGATTTTATCTTTATAAAAAAAGACCCACGGTATAAAAGTAGGTCTTTTTTTTGGTTTCGGTCTATTTTTGTTTAAATCCTTCGTATGTTATCATTACTGAATTGACGAAGCGAACTGTGTGGTTGGCTCTAAAGTATCCTAACTTTACGACCTCGTCTTTGTAATACGCTGGGTCTGATTTTTTTAGCATATATTTTGATATGTTTTTGTCCCACGACTGTGCCGAGCCGTCGTGTTTTTTAGCCAGATTTATGGCATCAAGTACATGTCCGTAGCCTGCATTATATGAGGCGAGCATTGCTTTGATTCTTTCGTTTTTATCTTTTATAAACATCAAATTTTTCTCTAAAGAGGCTAAAAGTTTTGCTCCTGCTTTTATGTTTTCCGAAGGTACAAAGAATGTAGAGTCTGTAAGTCCGAAGTTTTTACCTGTCCTACGCATTAGTTGCATTACGCCCATTGCTCCGTTTGGCGATATGGCATTAGGGTTGTAGCGACTTTCGTGTAGAGCCACTGCTGCTAAAAGCCTCCAATCGAGTCCTGTTAGTTTTTCAGCTTTTATAAAAAGAGTGTCGTATGGAGAGATGTGTCCATTGTAGTTTTTATAGTCGAGTTTTGAGTATAGATATGCATTAGACTTTTCTTCTTCTGTCTGAAAACTATCGAAATATCGACTATTGCTTAGGTACTTATATGTTATTTGTCGAAGATATTTTGAATTTTCTACTTCTGAATACCATTCGTTGATAAGGCTATCAAGTTTTGGAGCGTCTTGGCGGACAAGCCAAGCTTTAGGCAAGTCAATAGAGATAGGCATTGAGACATCAATGTTTTTTAGGTATTTTTTACTAAGATTTGCTATATCGTCGTCGGCTATAGTGTAGTCTATTTCTCCTTGCGATACCATATAGATAATATCTTCTTGTCTAAGAGTATCTGGTAGATATTTGATATTTATACCTCCACCTATTTCGTTGTTTATATGTTTTATTTGTGCATTGTATCGCGTGTTTTGTTGGACATATACAGACTTGTCTATCAAATCCATAAGGTTTTTTACTTTGCCTTTTTTGTCACTTCTCTGTATTAATACTACATGAGACATAGTCTGTACAGAACTTACGAGAAACCTATTACGGATGGCTTTTGTAGGCGAAGTTTTATAAATAGCAATATCAGCTTCGCCTCGTTCGAGCATTTCGGTTAGCTCGTCTATTGTATTGACTATTACCATTTTTAACGGTAATTCAAGATAGTCGGCGAGGTTTTGGGCTAAAGAGTAATCGAATCCTCTTTCGTCATCTCCGTAGGTGTAGTAACTGATAGCACTCTCAAGCGTTACAGCTACAAGTTCGCCACTTTTGACAATACTATCAATATCTCCTCTTGATGAAGTGCTTTTATATGGGTTGTGAGTGTGGCAACTTACTATAATCATAGTTGCCATGATAAGCAAAAATAAAATGTGTTTTTTCATAAAACCTCCTATTTTTATACATCATAAAACTTTCGAAGTATCGCTTGAAATGCTCTTGCTGGAAGTGCTTTTGAGGCAAAAATAGACAGCCTTTGTATTACGCTTGGTGTAATTACATAGCGAAGTCGTGGTCGTCGACACTCGATAATTTTTTTTATTTTTCTCGCTAAATAGTCTGGTGAGCCACCATTTTGTTCGTCTTTTTCTATGTTATTTAGAACTCTTTTGAATGATTTACTATAGTCTGAATCCTTTAGCGTTTGTTCGGAAAGTTTTCGATTCTTTGTAAATCCAGTATTGAAGTCGCCGGGTTCTATTATTACGGTATTTATGCCAAATTGTTTTGTCTCAAGAGATAAGGCCTCAGAGTACGCCTCAATAGCAAATTTTGATACAGAATAAAAACCTTGATACGGTATTGCAAAAATTCCTCCTATAGAACTTATGTTGATAATTAAGCCTGAGCGGTGTTTTCGCATTTGAGGTAAAACGGACTTGCTCATATTGATTACCCCATATAGGTTAGTTTTTATCTGTGTATCTATCTCTTCTTCTGTAGAGAGTTCTACAGCCCCAGCAATACCCATTCCTGCATTGTTTATCAATACATCTATTCTTCCTTCTTTCTCTATAATGTTTTTTACGGATTGTTGTATCTGAGAAAAATTGGTTACATCAAATTCTACAATGTTTAGCCCGTCTAAAATTTTATTTAGAGGTCGGCGAGTAGAACCATATACTATCATTCCAGCCTTTATGAGTTCTTGTGCTATGGCTTGCCCAAAACCAGAGGATACGCCTGTTATCAAAACTACTTTTTTCATTGTCTCAATAAAATTATTTCTCGAGGAAGCCCCATGCAATGCATTTTTCGTGGTCTAAGCGATAATCTATTTTTAGAATTTTATCTCTATAAATAGCCTCTACACTTCCTTCAATATATGGTAAAAATGGCTGTATATTTACCTCTTCTTTTAAGTCTATCTCTTTTGAACTAATCATCTTGTAGATAGCCTCTTTAACGCACCACATTATAGTCATCTGCTGCATTTCGGCAGTTGGTTCTATAAATGCTTGCTCCTGTTCGGTCAAGAATTTATCTTTTACTCTTATTACTTTAGGGCTAAAACGCTCTATATCAATGCCTACTTGTAGAGTTGGATGTAGCAGTATGCCTACACAATTGCCTGTGTGTGTAATGCTTATATTGAGTTTATAGTGAGGTAAGAGAGGCTTGTGATTATTGTCGTATGCTATTTCAGTCTCTTTGTCCAACATCTCTTTTAGCAAGACTCTAACGGCAAGAAACTCCATTAGCCGCTTGCCACTTCCAAACTCTTTTATCTGTTTTTCTATAGGTTCTTTATTACAGAATTTTTCTAATAATTGCTCTGCACTCTCTTCTATCTTCCAAAAGCCTATAGTAGAGCCATTGTCCAATTTTATTATTTCGTCTAACATAAAAATTCATTAGTCAATATCCGCAAAGTTAATAAAAATATTTTTGTGAGTATTTTATGTTTGATTGGTGATAATGATAAAGTTGTATTTATTACTTTATTTTTACTAACTTTGCTAAAAGTTTTCTTG
>R18__coassemble_1249_pt1 | contig 49373 bp, 54 predicted proteins | sample R18__metabat2_low_PE_054 | metagenome-assembled genome bin R18
CTAATAATACTATCCGATAAAAAAAACTCTAAAGATAACATATTGCGTTTCTTGCCCAATCCAGCCCGTCTGGAGTTTTTAACGGCATTAGCGGTAAAAACAAAATTTCCAAAAGTAAGAGTTATTCCAAATTATATTTGTGATGACACGGGATTACCTACCTCTACAGCAGGTGGCAATCTCGGAGATATTGAATGTATAGAAAATCAAAATGGTATTCTTTTAGAAGTTACAATGTCCGAAGGAAGAACACAAACAGTAATGGAAGTATGGCCTATAGAACGCCATTTAATAACATTCAAAAAAAAGCACACAGAAAAATCCCAGTGTATATTTATAGCCCCAACTATATTCAACGATACTTTAAGACAAATTAAATTTGTAAAACAAGACTCTGGTCATACAATTCGTCCTTATAAAATAACAGAATTTATCGACTATTTAGAAAGTAAATCCAAATTATATACAAAATAAATCTGTTATTTCACTTGATTTTAAAACAAAAAACACAATATATTTTAACATAAAGCAAAAAAAACACAATGCTAATAAAAACCATTAAAAAAATTGGATTGAGATGCTTTCTACTGAAGATAAAAAGTCGCATTATACATAATGACAGTACTATAAATAGTGCTTGTGATAGAATCGGCGCATACAACTATTTAAGAAAGTATAAACACTTTCTTAGTAATATTACGATGACTCCCCCCACCCCCGCATTTCCCGAAAAATCGCCTAAAAAAATATATTTATTCTGGCAACAAGGATATGATAATGCCCCAGATTTAGTAAAAAAAATGCCGAGATTCTGTTATCAGACACTCTAACAATTTAGAAGTAATAATTTTAGACAACTCCACTATAAGAAACTACATTGATATTCCCATTTCTATAGAATACAAACACGACATCGGTATTATTCCCAATGCTCATTTCGCCGATTATATTAGAGTCTCACTATTAGCAAAATATGGTGGAATTTGGATAGATGCTACAACATTTTTAAGCGATACTCTCCCCGCTTACATCACAGAATCTGATTTATTTTGTTTCAAAAATGAACCTATAGGTAAAACCTATGCGAGTAATTGGCTAATTGCGGGCAAAGCAGGACACCATTTTTTCTTACAAATGAAATCTTTACTCGAAGCCTATTGGCAAAACGAAAATAAACTAGTATCATATTCTATATTCCATATATTTTGGAATATGATTATCAACCATAGTAGCAATAATCAGAAGGTATGGAATAGTGTGCCATTTATTCCCGACATCAATAGTAAACTATTGCAAATGGATATATTTAAAGAGTATTCGGAGGATCGTTTCAAACAAATAAAAACGCTATCTACTATACACAAATTGACCTACAAAATAGACGAATATAAAAAACAGATTCCGAATACATTTTATCACAAACTAATATGTGAATAATATTGCTATATATATATCTAAATAATTTTTGCTAACTTTGGGGGATTATTTTTCTATTATTGGTGTATATGAAGACTCTCAATCTTATTTTTCTTGTGCATGAGCCACGCCCGCTGAAACATTACACATTCTTCGACATAGGTGACGACCACTACTATTTCGATGACTACTCTCACCAGCATACAATACTACAAGCCTGCGAAGAGTGCTATATTCCTACAAATAATATATTGCTAAACATTATCAAAAACTCAGTGGGTAAGGTAAAAGTATCATTTGCTATATCGGGCACAATGCTTTCGAGGCTCGAAGAGATGTCGCCAGAGACCATAGATTCATTCGCAGCGTTGGCAAAGACAGGAAGCGTAGAGTTTATGGCTATGCCTTACTCATATTCGCTCGCCTCGCTATTTGACGACAATGAATTTCGCCGTCAGGTAAGGCTACAGGCTGATAGCATAGAGAGGCTGTTTGGAGTACGCCCTGTATCGTTTGTAAACACATCGCTAATATATACAGATACGATAGGAGAGTGTGTAGCAGACCTCGGATTTAAGTATGCAATAATAGAAAATGCCAAGCATGTAATGGGCTGGAAGAGTCCTCATCGCCTCTATAATCACCCTAATAAAAATTTGAGGCTACTTATCCGCGACAATACGCTAAGCGATCGCTTGTCGCTCCACTTTTCCAATCCAAGCAAAACAATTACAGCAGAGCAATTTGCTATAGAAATAGCCACATCTTCAGAAGAAGAAGAGTCCTTCAATTTAGTCTTTGGCTATGACTCTTTCGGGCTAAAAAACCGAGAAGATAGCGGTATTTTCGAGTTTCTAAAAGCACTACCATATTATTGTTTAGAGAATCAGATAGAGTTTTCTACACCAAAAGAAATTTCTAAAAAGATAAAACCAGTAGAGAAATTGCCAATACTATACCCCATTTCTTGGCAAGGAGAAGAGAAAAGTATAAATGCATACTCTGGAAATCAATTGCAAGCAGAAGCATTAGAGAAACTTTATGGCATAGCAGGCAGAGTCAATATGTCGGCCGACAAACTACTCTTGCAGGACTGGTATTACCTACAAGATGTGCAAAACCTATACGCTATGTCTGACGATTATTGCCACTATACCCCTCACGATGAACGACAATATAACTCTATTTATCAAGCATTTATGAATTTCATGAACATCATAAGTGATTTCAAAGATAGAGTAAAAGCACAGTTTCCAAGTTCGGTAGAAGATGAGGAACTAAACGCCCTACTTAAAACTATACGCAACCAAAATGATGAGATTAATGCCTTAAAAGCCGAAATTTCGAGGCTCAAGCATTCTAAAAAATAGGCTTTAATTAGACAATATGAAGATTACTCTGATTTTCGTAGGGAAAACGGCATTCTCCGAGGTCGATTCTATGCTAAAAGACTATATAGGGCGGATAAAACGCCATAGTATAGATATTCGCATTGTACCGTATATCAAGAAAAAACTATCGCCCGAACAGCAAAAAGTAGAGGAAGGCTCTATGATACTAAAAGAGATAAAGCCAGACGATTTCGTAGTCCTACTTGACGATAAAGGACGAGAACTGACCTCCTTAGAGTTTGCCTCGTGGATAGAAAAAAGACAAATGCAACCGCAAGGATTGGTATTCGTAGTAGGCGGAGCATACGGATTTTCAGAAGATGTATATAGTAGAGGCAATATGCAGTTGTCTCTTTCGCGTATGACATTCTCTCATCAGATAATCCGTGCTATCTTCGCCGAACAGTTATATCGTGCATTTTCTATCATCGAAGGATTACCATATCACCACGAATAACCATTGTATTTGCTATGGCTCTACATAACCGCTTAGGCTCAGACGGCGAATCTATCGCTCGTAGTTTTTTAGAGAAAAAAGGGTATTCTATATTAGCACAAAATTGGAGATATCGTAAGCTCGAAATAGACATTATAGCCCAGAAAGACAATCTATTAGTAATAATAGAGGTAAAAACTCGCTCCTCCAACGCTTTCGGATATCCAGAGAGTTTCGTAAGTCAGAGAAAAATGCAAAACCTAATAGAAGCGGCAGCAGCCTACATAGAGGAAAAAGAGATAAATGCAGGTATAAGATTCGATGTTATAGCCATTACAAAAACAAAACAAGGCACAAATATAGAGCATTTTGAAGATGCTTTTAACTCTATTCACGCCTTCGGACTTTAAGGAAATACAAATCAATTTATATATCAAAAGTTCTCCATAGGGCTATATCTAAATACCTATGAAGAACTTCCAACTCAAAACAATAAATCAGACAAATACACTTCTATTGATTCATATTTGTAGGATTTATCTCGCCTGAGTATGAACCTTTCAGTCTACTACCGAAATACGACATTGCGTCAAACTCTATTTTACCCTCAGATATAGTTACCGTACCGCTTACAATATAATATATAGGCACGGTTATCATCTCTACTCCATTCTGATTATTTATAGTAGCTACATAGCTTGCATACAACGCTCTATTATAACTATCATAACCTTTAGAAGCCATAGCATTACCTACCTTAGCCGAAGTAGAAAAATTATATGTTCCACTATAGTTATCAGACTGATAATCACTATACAATTCAATAGCCGCATACCTATAAGGCATCTGTGTAGTATCTGTAAGCATTAGATATAGGTATCTAAAGTTCATACTTTGTATATCTTCATATCCAGCCTCAAGTTTATTAAACACGATATCAACGGTAGTTTGATTCTTATCTTCCAGTTGAAAAGGTTCATCTTTCTGGAATTGGTCGCCGTCCATCATTTTTATTTCGCCGAGGTATGTAATATGATAAACAACTCCATTTACATCGGTAATTGTAGCGGTAAATTTACCTGTCTCTACTACTATATTAGCAGTTTTTATATCTGTATATTTCTTATCCACTCGGTTATCGTAACTTGTATATAAATAAGAGTAATCTAAATCGAGGTCTTTTTCTGTATATACGCCTAAATCAAGCGTTTCATCAGGCGCACTACTCTTAAAAGATAGATAGTATGAACGAATATCTATTTTTATGCGATTGTTATTTTCGTCAAAAGCATCTTTTGTAAGGAAGTAAAGGTCTTCTGACATATAAGAACCTTTCCAAAATACAGCTTCGTCTAAATCCACCTCTTCTACGACATCGGCGTTAGGATTCTGCGGATTGTCTGGGTTGTTTGGGTCATCTGGATTGTCTGGTGTATCTGAGTCGTTATGATTCGAGGTAGTATCCGTATCATTCCCTGTAGTGGTTATAGGCATCTCTGGCTGACACGATACAAATCCAACAATCAGCATTACGCATAAAAATGATATAAATTTTTTCATAAAATAATGACTATTAATTTATTAATAATGATTTTGTAAATGTAATGTTTTCTTTCATAATCTACAAAAAAATAACCATATATATACATTCTTAACAAATAATTAACACGCAATCATATTACTCTTTCACGGAAAAGTATCTATACTATATCTACTACTGACGATAAAATAGTAATTTTGCAAGAAAACGATATTCAAGTAATAAAAATATAGCTCCGTACTACAAAAACAATGCAAAAAAAACTATTTCTTATAGACGCATACGCTATGATATATAGAGCGTATTATGCCTTTATAAAAAATCCAAGATTGACATCAAAAGGCTTCAATACTTCAGCGATATTTGGGTTTGTTACTATGCTCGAAGATTTATTAAAACGCGAACAACCAGAGTTTATATGCGTAGCCTTCGACCCCTCTGGCACTACATTTCGCCATGAAGCATTTGAGCAATACAAGGCACAACGCCCCAAAACCCCAGAGGATATAAAAGCCGCAGTGCCATACATAAAAGAGATAGTAGAGGCTCTTGGCATAAAGAGATTTGAGATAGAAGGATTTGAGGCCGACGATGTAATAGGCACAATCGCCAAGCAATGCCAAAGATTAGGCTTTACATCGTATATGGTGACACCAGATAAAGACTACGCACAATTAGTGGATAACAACATCTACCAATACAAGCCTATATATGGTTCTACAGGATTCGACATACTCGGCATAGAGGAGGTAAAAAACAAATATGCAATATCTCACCCACTACAGATGATAGACCTTCTGGGACTGATGGGAGATACTGCAGACAATATCCCAGGATGTCCCGGCGTGGGAGAGAAGACCGCACAGAAACTTTTAGAGGAATTTGGTTCGATAGAAAAAATTTTAGAAAATACCGATAAGATTAAGGGAAAATTACAAGAAAAAATCGTGTCGAACCGAGAAATGATATTATTTTCGAGGTTTTTAGCGGAGATACGCACAGATGTTCCGTTAGTGTATTCGGAGGAGTATCTAAGGCGTAACCCTATTGACCGAAAGAGAATAATCGAGATATTCTCCGAACTCGAATTTCGCACGCTTTCTAAGCGTATATTAGGCGAAGAGTTGCCAGAAAAGCCAAATATACAAAAGCCACAGGCTCCTACTCTTTTCGACAAACAAGAGTTTAATACAGAGGAGATAAAAGAAGAGCCTATCCCCACTTCCTTTTCATCAATCGATACAGTGCCTCACCATTATCACCTTATAGAGACGCTGGAAGAAATGAAAGATTTGGCAGAAAAATTATCGAAGTCAAAAGCTTTTTGTTTTGACACCGAGACTACATCATTAGATATAATGGAGGCTTGCCTCGTAGGAATGTCTTTCGCCATAGAACCTAAAGAAGCATATTTTGTAGCAATACCCGAGGATAGAGCCGAGGCAAAAAAGGCTTTAAGCATATTTCATAATGTATTTGAAGATTCTGCAATCCGCAAAATAGGACAAAATATGAAATACGACATATCTATACTTGCAAATTACGGTATAGAGGTAAAAGGCGAAATGTTTGATACAATGATAGCCCACTACCTTCTACAACCAGAGCTTCGTCATAATATGGACTATATGGCAGAAGTGTTTCTCGGATACACTACAATACATTTCGACGACCTATTCACTAACAAGCCCAAAGGGAAAAACACTAATTTCGACCTCCGCTCCATACCTATCAACAGACTAAAAGACTACGCTTGCGAAGATGCCGATATTACATTGAGGCTCGCTAATATACTCGAAAAAAAAGTAGAGGAAGAGGGCTTACACAGGCTATTCTACGAAATAGAGATGCCATTGGTAGAAATTCTTTCAAAAATGGAGAGAAACGGAGTATTGATAGATGATTTTGCTCTTTCATACTCAGCCGAATCTCTAAAAGGAGAACTATCAAAGATAGAAACAGAGATAGCAAAGTACTCCGATGAGAGAATCAATATAAGTTCTCCGCGCCAGATTGGTGAATTACTTTTCGACAAATTAAAAATAGTAGAAAAGCCAAAGAAGACAAAAACAGGACAGTATCAGACAGACGAAGAGACCCTTCAGAAACTTCGCTTTACCCACAAAGTAGTGGATTTAATACTACAATACAGAGGAATAAAAAAACTACTTAGCACATACATAGAGGCATTACCTAAACTTATAAACCAAAAAACAGGCAAAATACATACCTCATACAATCAGACAGTAGTAGCCACAGGGAGACTAAGTTCCTCGAATCCTAACCTACAAAATATTCCGGTACGAGACGAGCAAGGACGAGAGATACGCAAAGCATTCATAGCAGAAGATGGTTACCATATCTTATCAGCAGACTATTCGCAGGTAGAACTTCGTATTATGGCTCATCTTAGTGACGACAAAAATATGATTGCAGCCTTTCTATCAGGCGAAGATATACACACGGCTACTGCCGCAAAGATATTTCATTGCCCACTATCAGGAGTTACCCCAGATATGAGGCGTAAGGCGAAGACTGCAAACTTCGGCATTATCTACGGCATATCAGCATTCGGTCTGGCGGAAAGACTCAGCATACCTCGCCGAGAAGCCGCAGAGTTGATAGATGGATACTTTGCCTCATTTCCTGCGGTAAAACTATATATGGAGCAGTCCATAGATAAAGCCAGAGAAAAAGGATATGCAGAGACAATTTTTGGAAGAAAAAGATATTTATCAGATATTTCATCTCGCAACGCCAACATCCGCCAATTTGCAGAACGAAACGCTATAAACGCACCAATACAAGGTACTGCAGCCGACATCATAAAAATTGCAATGAATAACATTGATTCTGAAATTTCTTCGAGAGGACTTAAATCGCAAATGATAATGCAGGTACACGACGAACTCGTATTTAGCGTACCAGACTCCGAATTGGGCACAATGAAAACTCTTATAAAAGACTCTATGGAGGCTGCTACATCGCTAAAAGTACCTCTTATATCCGAAGTAGGAGTAGGCAAAAATTGGTTGGAGGCTCACTAAACAAGCAACCGTTTAGCAGGCATAAAATAGAAAAATTTGACTATCTTTGCCTTGCAAAACAATTAATTGTAATTCAAAAAAAAGGATAAAATGATATGAGAAAAATAACTGATTCTGAACTAATAATAAATAGCGATGGTTCGATATTTCATCTACATATAAAGCCAGAACATTTAGCCGATACGGTAATCCTTGTAGGCGACCCATCGCGAGTAGATATGGTAGCCAAGTTTTTCGATGAGATAGAGGTAAATATCACAAGTCGCGAATTTCATACTATTACAGGAAAATACAAAGGCGAGAGAGTAACCTGCATATCACACGGCATAGGCACAGACAATATCGACATAGTAGCCACAGAACTTGACGCTCTAGCAAATATAGATTTCTCTACACGCACCATCAAAACAGAGCATCGTACACTCCGTATGGTACGCATTGGCACCTCTGGCGGTTTGCAACCAGAATGCCCTGTAGGCTCTTATGTAATATCTCGTCGCTCAATAGGATTTGATGGACTGCTCAACTACTATGAGACTCCAGAAGGCATATTAGACCTCGACTTCGAGGAGAAATTTTGCCAACACACAGGCTGGCACTCGCGTCTTACACGCCCATATACAGTAAGTGCCGATAAGGATTTATGCCAAAAAATCGGGTTCGATATGGTATCAGGAGTTACTATATCTGCTCCCGGATTTTATGGACCTCAAGGACGATATGTAAGAGCTAAACCTATAGACGAAAACCTAAATAAAAAGATAGAATCGTTTGAATACAACGGAGAAAAAATCACCAACTTCGAAATGGAGTCTTCTGCCTTAGCAGGATTGGCTGCACTACTCGGACACCAAGCCACAACTGTATGCCTTATCATAGCAGGACGAGTAAGCCACACTATGAATACAGACTATAAAGGCTCTATGGAGGGATTGATAGAGACCGTACTCAATAGGCTATTTGATAAATAATCAGAATACTACAGAGGAAAATTCATTGATTTTCAGAGGGTCAAGCGGGGCTTCTACCAAAAGATAATTTTCGGTGTAGCCCTGCATTTTATCTTTTTTCTTAGTAGTCTCCCAAAGTACTACCCTCTGCTCTCCTCGCTGGCTCGCATAAAAATCTGCTAAGCGTTGCTCCGATAGGATATGAAGCCTACCTGCACGGCGTTTTTTATCCTCTTGGCTTACTATAGGCTTTATATCCAAAGCCTTAGTACCTTCGCGTTCTGAATATGGAAATATATGCAGCTCTGTAAAAGGAGTAGATTTTATAAATTCATAAGACTCTTCAAATAATTCCTCAGTCTCGCCTCTCATTCCTACTATTACATCTACACCTATAAAAGCATCTGGCATCAAATCCTTAATTTTACTAAGTTTTTGGGCAAACACCTCTCGTTTATACTTTCTACGCATAAGCGACAACACCTCATTGCTACCACTCTGTAGCGGAATATGAAAATGAGGAGCAAAACGCTTCGACTTCGACACAATCTCTATTATTTCATCTTCGAGCAAATCAGGCTCAATAGATGAGATACGAAAACGAACTTCCTCTTCCATACTATCAATAGCACGAACCAAATCTACGAAATGCTCCTGCCCGCCTTTCCCGAAATCACCTATATTTACACCCGTAAGTATTATCTCTTTGGCACCTTTTGAGATAGCTTCTCTGATAGTACGAATAGTATCCTCCACGCTTGCCGAACGGCTTCTACCACGAGCAAAAGGGATAGTACAGTATGTACAGTAATAGTCGCATCCATCTTGTATCTTCAGAAAAAACCTAGTACGATTACCATAAGAAAAAATCGGAGTAAAATCTCTATTATGCCTTACATCTCCTACCTGTACGGTAGCAAACTGTTCTTTAGACTCCAGACGACTTATAAGGCTTGGAATATCAAATTTCTCTTTTGCGCCAAGTACCAAATCTACACCCTCTACTACCGCTATTTCAGCAGCATTTACTTGAGCATAGCACCCCGTGACTACAATAAAAGCATTAGGATTCTGTGTGTGTATTTTGTGGATAAGTTGCCTACATTTCCTGTCGGCCGTATCTGTAACCGAACATGTATTTACGATACATACATCGGGGTTCTCTCCGTCCTTAGCTACCGTAAAACCATTATCAACCAAAGCATTGGAAAGATAAGAACTCTCTGCAAAATTCAATTTACAACCAAGTGTATAAAATGCTATTTTCTTCACTATATTCCTTATTTTTTACTCCACAAAATTACAGAATGCAAAGTTAATGCTTTTTTGCAAGTTTTTTTCACTCCGAGCAATTAAACTCTATTGCAATAGAGAGTCTAATACCTTTAGGTAAAGTTTTTTCTTAAAAACTTTTATGATATGAAAAAAATCAAAACAATTATATTTACTATCATCTCTATATGTTGTATGCAGCAAGCATTCTCTCAGACCTCCTCTGATGAGTTTTCGCAGGGAATGATAACTCCAGTAGTAGTAGTAAATGGAGACTCTATGTTTTATTATGAACTACCTACATACTACTGCTTCCCCCGCATTAAATTTAAGAGCAAAAAACAAGAGTCATTCTATTGGCGGACGGTAAGAGATGTAAAAAAGATTTTACCTCTGGTACGATATGTTAGAGAGACTATAGAGCATACAAACGAAATACTTATGGCTATGCCAAATAAGGCTTCGAGAGACAACTATATGAGTAATTTTGAAAAGAAAATATACAAGCAAAACGAAGCTGAATTCAAAAAACTTACGCTAAGCCAAGGAAAACTTCTGATAAAACTAATAGAGAGAGAGACCAACTACTCTTCATACGAACTAATAAAGGCTTATAGAGGTTCTTTCAGAGCAGGTTTTTGGCAGGTTTTTGCAAAATTCTTCGGAGCAGACCTCAAAACCTCGTTTGGAGACAACAAAGAGGAAGATGCTATAATAGAACGAGTTATCATTTTAGTAGAGGCGGGACAATTATAACCTACCTATTTCATCCGTTTAGCCTTTACTACATACCAAATCATAACTACTACAAACCCAACTACAGAAGATAAAGTAATATAAGACACTGCTTTATAAGAGTTATGACCAGTTACTATAAGAAGAGTTATACTAAACATTATCAACGCAACCCATAAATTAAGAAAACGAACAAGCCTTAAAGATAAACGGTATTGGGACTCTGCGTTATTTTCAGTAATCTTTATAGGATAATTGAATATATGAGGAAATTTTGCCAAAAACCAAATCACTACATACATAAAAGTAGCCCATCCTGCAATCCAAAACAAATCCAATCTACTGCCATATCTATCTACATTACCTACAATATCATAGTGCATTGGAATTTCTTGTGGCATACTATCGTATTTTATAAAAACTATTATCCATAATAACGCAATAACAGACAGCCCCATAAATTCTAAACAGACATCAACAAAATTTTTCTCAACATTGATTTTTGGACGACTCATTTATTATCAAACAAAGTTTAACTATTACAACAATACAACACCAAAGCATTAGCAATAAATCAAAAAAATAGCAGTATTTTCACAAAAAAAACACTGCTATTTAATTTCACAAAAAACTTTATTTATTTAGAGAGTTATATTTTTCCAACCCTTTTTCTAAAACTATCAAAGCCTTTTGCAAATCCTCTTTTTGGAGTACATAAGCCATACGAACTTGATTTTTTCCATTCTGATTATTAGAATAAAAACCTGTAGCAGGAGCCATCATTACGGTCTGTCCTTCATAACTAAAGTCTGACAGCATCCAAGCACAGAATTTATCAGCATCGTCGATAGGCAGACTTGCAATTGTATAGAAAGCTCCATTTGGCATTGGAGAGTATACTCCGGGTATTTTATTCAGTCCCTCAACCAAGATATTTCTACGCATTATATACTCGTCGTATGTATTCTGCAAGTAGCTTTGAGGAGCATCAATAGAAGCTTCGGCTACTATTTGTCCTAAAAGCGGAGGAGAGAGTCGTGCCTGACAATACTTCAACACTGTAGTTATCAACTCTTTATTATGAGAAATCAACGCCCCCACACGGATACCACACTCGCTATATCGTTTAGAGAATGAGTCGCAAAGTATTACATTTTGCTCTATTCCCTCGAGCGTCATAGCAGAAACCAATGGCTCTTTTGAGTAGAAAAACTCACGATAAACCTCGTCGGCAAAGAGGAATAAATCATATTTCTTTACCAAATCACGAATTTTATACAGTTCCTCCTTAGTATAAGTATAGCCAGTTGGATTGTTTGGATTGCAGATAAGTATTGCTTTGGTCTTTGGAGTGATAAGTTTTTCAAACTCCGACATATCAGGTAAAGCAAAACCGTTTTCTATCTTAGACATCAACGGAACTACCTTAATACCAGCCATTTGAGCAAAAGAGTGATAGTTGGCATAAGCAGGCTCTGTGATAATCATTTCGTCACCCGGATTCATAGAAGCCATAAAGCCGAAAAGCAAAGCCTCAGAGCCACCAGAAGTAACTATTATTTCGCTTGGGTCGAGCTTGACACCAATAGTAGCATAATACTCTACCATCTTTTTTCGAAGGCTTAGAAGCCCCTCCGAAGGACTATACTCCAATACCTTACGGTCGATGTGCTTTAGAGCCTCAAGCCCTACCTCTGGAGTGTGCAGGTCTGGCTGACCAATGTTTAGATGATGTACATGGATACCGTTCCTTTTCGCTTGGTCTGCCAGCGGCGTAAGTTTCCTTATAGGAGAGGCTGGCAAGATTTTACCGCGTTCTGAAATTTGTGCCATAAATAATTGTATTTTATCTATTTATTTATAAATTATTCTATAAAAAACAATAATGAAATCTTGATTGATTTCAGACTTCAAAGTTAATACTTTTTCTGTTACCTTATACTAAAAATCAAACAATTATTCACCTGAAAAATATCTACACCAAATAGAAATTTGGCACTCTTCGCATTTTGGTTTTCGGGCTAAACATACATACCTACCGTGCAGTATAAGCCAATGATGTGCGTTAGCAATATGTCGTTTGGCAATATGTTTGGTCAAATCCTCTTCTACTTTCAGGGGTGTCTTACCTTCTGAAAGTCCAAGCCTACGAGCCACACGAAACACATGTGTATCCACAGCCATTTTTGGTTGATTAAATAGAACAGAGGCTATTACATTTGCTGTTTTACGCCCTACTCCAGGCATTTTCTGTAGTTGGTCTGTAGCAGTAGGTATTTCTCCACCAAAATCTCCTATAATCATCCGAGCAGAATCTACTAAATACTTGCTCTTACTATTTGGATAAGAAACAGACTTTATCAGTTCAAACACATCGTCATAGGAAGCAGAAGCCATTGTTTTCGCATCTGGAAATTGTTCAAAAAGGCGAGGAGTAATCAGATTAACTCTTTTATCGGTACATTGAGCCGATAGAATGACAGCCACTAAAAGCTGGAATTCAGACCCATATATCAACTCTGTCTCTTGCCTACCTTTATTTTCTTCAAACCAGTCAATTATATATTTATATCGTCTCTTTAGTGTTAATTTTGTCATATTTTTCATAAAACAAGGCTTGCCTTTTCAATAGATTAGCAAGCCTCTTATTTTTTTGCAATACAAATAAAGACACTACGGTTTTAGAAGCACTCAAAAGAGCGTTTTACACCCTCGTTATACTCATCTATAATCTGACGAACTACATCACCAGCCTTAGGCAAATCGCCAAGCAGTGAGGCTACCTGACCAATCTCAAGCAATCCATCTTTCATATCTCCATCAAAGATACCGAGTTTTGCTTTGCCTCGTCCGAGCAGTTCGCGCAGTTCGTCTGCTGTAGCACCACGGTCTTCTGCGGCTTTTACTATGGTATAAAAATCATTTTTTATCATTCGAGTTGGGCTTACTTTTTTCATAGCAAGCATAGTATCACCCTCTTTCAACCCTACACACAGCTGTTTAAACTCTTCAGAAGCCGAGCTCTCACAAGTCATAGCGAAACGCGTACCTATCTGGACACCCTCAGCCCCAAGAGCCATCGCAGCAAGCATTCCACTACCTGTAGCTACTCCGCCTGCTGCTATAAGTGGGATATTTATAGATTTTCGCACCTGAGGAATAAGCACCATAGTACTCGTCTCCTCTACCCCATTGTGTCCGCCTGCTTCGAAGCCTTCAGCTACTACAACATCCACACCAGCCTCCTGAGCTTTCAAAGCAAACTTACTACTTGATACTACATGAGCTACTTTTATGCCATTTTGGTGAAATCTATCTGTCCAGCTTTTAGGATTCCCTGCCGAAGTAAATACGACAGGCACTTTCTCTTCTATTACCGTATTTATTATCTCCTCTGCCCTAAAATACATAAGAGGGATGTTTACACCAAAAGGCTTAGATGTAGCCTGCCTTAGTTTGTGGATATGTTCTCGTAGTATTTCAGAATCCATACTACCAGAACCTATTAAACCCAAGCCTCCAGCTTCACTTACAGCAGCTGCAAGCCTCCAGCCACTACACCATACCATTCCACCCTCTATTATAGGATATTTTATTCCAAAAACATCACAAACTCTATTCATCTGCACAAATGTTTTTTTAAGTAATTACTTCAATAAAAACTTGTACTTATCTGTCTTCTTCAGAGCCAATCCAGTACCACGCGCCACAGCACGCAGAGGGTCTTCAGCTACATAGAAAGGTATCTTTATCTTATCGTAAAATCTCTGAGATATACCGCGAAGCAATGCACCGCCTCCAGCAAGATGGATACCATTATTTACTATGTCAGCATACAACTCTGGAGGAGTAATCTCCAAAGCAGATATTATAGCAGACTCGATACGCGAAATAGATTTATCAAGACAGTGAGCTATCTCTTTGTATGTTACAGGAATAGTCATAGGCATAGCAGTAGAGCGATTTGGACCATGAACCTCGTATGGCATAGGCTCTTCGTCTGCAGGAAGGTCTGTCAAGGCAGAACCTACATTAATTTTGATTTGCTCCGCTGTCTTCTCTCCTATCTTTATATTGTATTGACGACCCATATACTCTATAATATCAGCAGTAAATTCATCTCCTGCAATTTTCAAAGAACGGTCGGCTACCAATCCACCAAGCGACATTACAGCCACCTCGGTAGTACCTCCCCCTATATCTACTATCATATTTCCTTGTGGAGCCTCTACATCTATACCTATACCCATAGCAGCAGCCATTGGCTCAAATAGCAGATAAATCTCTCGTCCACCTGCTTGCTCTGCCGAGTCTCTAACAGCACGAATTTCTACCTCTGTAGAGCCAGAAGGGATACCGATAACCATCTTAAGCGTAGGCTTAATTAGCGAATTACGCTTAGGTATCATCTTTATAAACCCCTTTATCATCATTTCGGCAGCACAGAAGTCGGCTATCACACCATCTTTTAGCGGACGAATAGTCTTTACATGTTCATTGGTTCGCTCGTGCATTTTTTGTGCTTCAAGCCCTACGGCAATCAACTTCTCAGAGCGATTATCTATAGCGATAATAGACGGCTGGTCTACTACTATCTTACCATCGGAGGTAATGACTGTATTGGCAGTACCAAGGTCTATTGCAATCTCTTGCGTGAAAGAAAACAATCCCATTTTTATTTCAAGTTTTTATAAATTAGGAGTTACAATTTGAATAATTGGCAAAGTTACAAAAATTAGTTTAATGTTTAAATAAAAAATCTACGCTATTTATTCCCACTCTACCATCTTAAAGTCGAGGTATTTCTTCACCAAATCAGCCTTTAGGACTTGTATTTTCACCTCGTCACCTATCTGATATTTTTTCAATGTACGCCGTCCTATGATACAATAGTTCTTTTCATCATAGACATAGACATCGTCTTCGAGGTCGCGGATATACACCATCCCCTCACATTTATTCTCATTTATCTCTACATATATGCCCCATGTAGTAATACCAGATATTGTACCTTCGAATACTTTTCCTATCTTGTCTGCCATAAATTCTATCTGCTTATACTTTATAGAGGCTCGTTCAGCCTGTGCGGCTCTCTGCTCCATTTCCGAAGAGTGTTTACATAGAGCATCATAGTCGTTTTTATCTATCGTTTGGCGTTTTTTATCGGCAGAAATATAACGCGTCAGCAAGCGATGAACCATCATATCTGGATAGCGACGAATAGGCGAAGTAAAATGGGTATAATACCTCATAGCTAAACCATAGTGTCCGATATTTTCTGTAGAATATATCGCTTTTGCCATAGAACGAATAGCCAATGTCTCTATCATATTTTGCTCTTTCTTGCCTTCTACGGCATCGAGTAGGTGATTTATAGAGGCTGATACAGATGTTCGTTTACCCTCTGTTTTTATTTTATATCCAAATTTTTTAATGAATGTAGCAAAATTTGTCAGCTTATCTGGATTTGGCAAATCGTGAATACGATACACAAAAGTGCGAGTTTTTTCCCCAGTACGAGCCTTACCAATATGTTCAGCCACATAGCGATTAGCCAGAAGCATAAACTCTTCGATAAGTTTATTGCTATCTTTAGACTCCTTGAAATACACATCTATAGGCTTGCCTTTTTCGTCAATTTCAAACCTAACCTCAGAGCGTTCGAAGGCTATTGCACCACTTTGAAATCGTTTTTCTCTAAGTTTTTTAGCCAAATCATTAAGTATCAATATCTCTTTAGAAAAATCGCCATCACCTTGCTCTATTATTTCCTGTGCCTCCTCGTATGTAAACCTGCGGTCGGAACGAATGATAGTTCGAGCAATTTTATATTCCAAAACTTCAGCCTTTTCGTTAAGAGTAAATATACAGGAGTATGTAAATTTTTCCTCGTTTGGACGAAGCGAACATATAAAGTTACTTAAATGTTCAGGTAGCATTGGTACAGTCCTATCTACCAAATATACAGAAGTAGCCCTATTTTTAGCCTCCTCGTTTATAGGACTATCCTCGCCTACGAAATATGTTACATCAGCTATATGAACTCCTACTTCCCATAAGTTTTCGCCTAAGCAGCGGACAGACAATGCATCGTCAAAATCCTTTGCATCTTTCGGGTCGATAGTAAATGTAGTAACTTCACGGAAGTCAATCCTATTTTTCAACTCCGCTTCGGTCATATCCATTGAAATTTTATCAGCCTCCTTTTCCAATTCATCTGGATATTTATATGGCAATCCAAATTCGGCCAAAATAGCATGCATCTCTGCATTATTTTCACCAGTATCGCCTAATATATCAGTAATCTCACCTATAGGAGTCTCATTTTTCTCGCCCCAATATGTAATTTTTGCAATACACTTTTGTTCCTCTTTTGCTCCATGCAGTTTGTCTGATGGAATAATGATATTTTGCGACATCTGCTTTGAGGATACCCTAAGAAAGGCTACACCTTGTCGCTTATCAAGCACTCCTACAAACTCCTCCTGTTGCCTTTTCAAGACCTCTACCACCTCGCCTTCGAGTTCCTTTCGTCTTCTGATAGGATAAAGCAATACCTTTACCAAATCACCATTCATAGCCTTACTGAGCGACCTTTCAGCAATGAATACCTGTTCGCCTCCACCCTCTGGGATAAGATATGTTTTATGAGCTACACTCTGTCTGTCTATAACGCCTACTACATAATTATCTTGTACATTTAGAGAATACTTCCCGCGTGATGATTGCCTGAGAAGTTTCTGCTCGGTCATCTCATCCAAAAGTTCGAGGACAATGTTTTTATCATCTTTTTTAGAGAATCCAATGGCATGAGCCACCTGACGATAGTTATATTTTTTAGCAGGATTTGCCTTGTAGAAGTCGGCAATTTTATTGATAATACTTTGTCTTTTTCCTACTTTTTTTTCTTTTGCCATAACCGTATCATTATTTTTTTCAAAGGTACAAATTTTATTTTTTACGCTAATAAAAAAGCAAGTCCGAGATTAGCTAACATTTATTTAACCAACCCCGAACAGCAATTTATAACACAAAATCTTTTAGTCAATCATATCAAATCCACAATATGGAACAAGCGCTTTTGGTATCTTAATACCATCTTCTGTTTGATTATTTTCCAATATAGCGGCTACAATACGAGGAAGAGCCAAAGCACTACCGTTAAGCGTATGGCAGAGTTCTACCTTGCCTTCTGAGTTACGATAACGACATTTAAGTCTGTTTGCCTGATAACTCTCAAAGTTTGAGACAGAGGATACCTCAAGCCAACGCTTCTGAGCAGCAGAGAATACCTCAAAGTCGAAAGTTATGCTCGAGGTAAATGACATATCACCGCCACATAGTCGAAGAATACGATAAGGAAGTTCGAGTTTTTTCACCAAATTCTCTACATGAGATATCATCTCTTCGAGACTTTTATATGAATTCTCAGGCTTATCTATGCGAACTATCTCGACCTTATTGAACTGATGAAGACGATTTAAGCCACGAACATCCTTTCCATACGAGCCAGCCTCTCGTCTAAAACAAGCAGAATATGCAGTAAGGCATTGTGGCAGAGAGTTTTCTTGCAAAATAACATCTCTAAAAATGTTTGTAACAGGCACTTCAGCAGTAGGTATTAGATACAAATCGTCAGCCGTAGCGTGATACATCTGCCCCTCTTTGTCTGGGAGTTGACCTGTACCGTATCCAGAAGCAGAATTTACTACATAAGGAGGCTCTATCTCCAAATATCCTGCTTGGCGTGCTTCGTCGAGGAAGAAATTAATCAAGGCTCTCTGTAGCCTTGCACCTTTACCCTTATACACAGGAAATCCAGCACCTGTAATCTTCACACCAAGTTCAAAGTCTATCAAATCATGCTTCTTTGCCAAATCCCAATGCGGTAGTGCTGTATTTGGCAATTCTACTATCTCTCCGCCCATTCTCTCTACGATATTATCCTCAGCAGTCTTGCCATCTGGAACATTCTCGTTTGGAAGATTAGGTATCTGCAGTAGTTTTTCCTCCAGTTGCTTTTCCAAATCAGAGAGTTGGTCTGCGATATCTTTACTTTGAAGTTTATACTTAGCTGTCTGCTCTTTAGCCTCTTCAGCCTCTTGCTTTTTACCCTCTTTCATAAGCATTCCTATCTGCTTAGCAAGTTTATTTTGCTCCGCAAGTAGTGCGTCTAAGGAGTTTTGTGTTTGCCTACGGCGTGAATTTATATCTATTACTTCGTCTATGGTTTTTTCTGCGTTTGGGAAGTGTTTTTTGTTTAGTCCAGCAATAACTAAATCTCGCTCCTCTGTAATTTTCTTTAAGGTAAGCATAGCATTATCATTATACAATTGAAAAATAGGTTGCAAAGTTAGTATTTTTTTAGAAATATGGGAATATAGCATTGTTTATATAAAACTATTTTTGGCAATATAGTGATTTATGGCTAACTTTGCAGGTTTTACAAAAAGAGATATAGTAGTTTACAATATATGGAGCAAGCCGTATTGGTTGGAATCATTACGCCAAAACAACCAGAGCGTAAGGCGAAGGAATACATCGAAGAGTTAGCTTTTTTGGCTGATACAGCAGGGGCAATTACCGTAAAAAAGTTTTTCCAGCAGTTGCCATACCCTAACCCTAAAACATTTGTAGGAGAGGGCAAACTGCAAGAAATAAAGGATTTTATAACAGATAATGAAGAAGTTAAGTTAGTCATATTTGATGATGACTTATCGCCATTACAGTTAAAAAACATCGAAAATACTCTCGGCGTAAAAGTACTTGACCGTACCAATCTAATTCTCGATATTTTTGCCTCAAGAGCACAAACGGCGAATGCCAAGACTCAAGTAGAATTAGCCCAATGCCAATATATGCTTCCCAGACTTACTCGCTTATGGACACACCTCGAACGCCAACGAGGCGGTATAGGTATGCGTGGACCTGGAGAGACTCAGATAGAGACAGACCGCCGTATATTGCTATCTAAAATATCGCTACTAAAAGAGAAACTCCGACAGATAGATAAGCAGAAAGAGACACAAAGAAAGAATCGCAAGCAAATGGTTAGAGTAGCCTTAGTAGGATATACCAATGTAGGCAAATCTACGATTATGAATCTTATCAGTAAGTCGCAAGTATTTGCTGAAAACAAACTATTCGCTACGCTCGACACAACTGTCCGCAAAGTGATAGTAGATAATCTACCTTTTCTACTCTCCGATACCGTTGGTTTTATCCGTAAACTACCACATCACCTTGTAGAATCATTCAAATCGACACTTGACGAACTGGGAGAAGCTGATATTTTGCTACATGTAGTAGATATTTCCCATCCAAACTTCGAGGAACAATACGATGTAGTACGCGAGACTATTGGCTCTATCGTAAAAACAGATAAGCCTACAATAGTAGTTTTCAATAAGATAGATGAATACTCATTTATAGAAAAAGACGAGTTTGACCTATCGGAACGAACTAAAGATAATGCCTCTTTAGAGGATTTGAAAAACACCTATATGGCAAAACTTGCTGGAAAATGCGTCTTCATATCAGCTCGACAAAAGACTAATATAGAGCAATTTAAGGCTATGATGTATGATATGGTAAAAGATGTATATTCTCAGAAATATCCATACAGCAACTTTCTTTTTGAAAAATATGACGATTTAGTAGAATAAGTTCACATTTTTCAAAAACTATAGTCAACAACAAATCACTCATCTACCCAGCGAGTAGCTACCTTGTGAGCATCGGTGATAGGCATCAAACCTGCTTTTTGCACCACCTTTTGTCCTACTTGCTGAGTCATAAAGAAACATAACCCCTTAGGCAAACCGTCTCGTGTTTCGCCAAGCATTATATATAGAGGTCTCCAATAAGGATAATCGCCACTCAACACATCGCCTGCGTATGGAAGAGCAGCACAAGACTTTTGGCGTATATCCGTTTTAGAAATGTACACAAGCGATATTTTCTGCGTATTTGTCTCATATATTTTAGTTTTCAGATTACCTATCTGATTGAACCCAATAACTCCTATATTGTTAGGATTCTCAGCAATTTTAGCAAATATATCCTCATCTTCTTGCAGACGATAGAAATGGCGAGACTTCGTTGGTTGTCCTTTTGTAATAGAATCTGACACATAACGCATTACTCCATTTTCATCGGCAAAAAACATACGGATAGTATCGAGCGTGGAACGACTATTTATCTGCTTCCAACTCTGAATCTCTCCCAAAAAAATCTGCTCTATCTGCCTAATAGTAAGAATACTATCTACATTTTGCTTATTGATAATAAAAGCTACGCCTTCGTAACCAAACGGATACTTCCTTATCACACGATTTTCGGGCAATTGGCTCTGCTCACGCGAATCAAGCGAGCGTGCTACTACTACTAACTTTGTAGAATCTTTTAGCAATGTATCAATAGCCTGCTTTTCACTCGTATACTCTACAAATACAAATGCTTCTGGATACCTAACGGAGAAAGCATCTATCTCTGCATTAACGATATTCCTCAAATTTTCATCGGCAAAAATCTGAATTATGCCCGATTTCAAAGTATCTTGTTGTTTTTTTTCTTTATTGCGACACGAAAAGAAGGTCAGCAAAGCAATAGCCGACAAAGCAATAATTAAAGAAAGTCTTTTCATTCTGATATTGTACGACATCCCTCTTTATCCATAAACCAAGAGGCATATTCCGAATAATTGTGAGCGATTTTTTGATTGATTTCTTGCGCCTGCTGAGGAGCGACTTTTTTAACAAACTTAGCAGGCACTCCAGCCCATATAGAGTTTGGCTCTATTACTGTATTAGAAAGTACTAATGCGTTAGCTGCAATGATAGCACCCTCGCCTACTACAACATTATCAAGCACAGTAGCACCCATACCTATCAAAGCATAATCCTTGATAGTAGCACCGTGGATTACTGCATTATGCCCTACAGATACGAAGTCGCCAATATGAACCTGCGACTTCTGATAAAGAGTGTGCAACACTGCTCCATCTTGGATATTTACATTATTTCCTATACGAATAGAATTGACATCACCTCGAAGCACTGCGTTATACCAAATAGAACAGTTGTCTCCTATAACCGTATCTCCTATAATTGTAGCATTCTCTGCCAAAAAACAATTTTTACCTATCTGAGGCTCAAAACCTCTTACTGTCTTTATTAAAGCCATTTTTTATTTGTTAGTCGTTTTTATATTCTTATTTTTTACACTTAAGCGTCAATACTGAAAATTCTGCTTTTTTACCTATACGCACTGGTATACCTACGCTTCCCAAACCTCGAGTTACAAACAAGTTTTGCTCACCCTCCTCATAAAGTCCATCAAAATAGTCAAAAAACCAAGCGGCTGGCGAAATCTTTTTACCAAATACTTCGAAATAGCACTGCATAGCGTGAGTATGCCCCGATAGCGTAAGTTTTACATCATTGTATTTGCCCTTTACCTCTCTCTGCCAATCATTAGGATTGTGGAGAAGCATTATCTTTACTATAGAATCTGGAGTATCTGCCATCACTTCGTCTATATCACCAGTCTCATCTATACCTATGATTGCAATTTTATTCAGAGAATCTTTCTCTATCAAAGACCAATTATTTTCCAATAGATTAAAGCCAACAAAACGATATCCAGTTTTTATATATTCTGCCATAAGATCTTTCTGAGAAGGGCTTTTCCATTTGTAGTAGCGAGCGAAATCATGATTACCCATAACAGCATATTTGACATAGTTAGCTTTCATATCCACAAAAATATGCCTATATGGGTCTCCCTCTCTGAGAAAATTATTCACCCAGTCACCAACAAAACACAGCATATCGGGTTTAACCATATCCAAACTATCTTTTATAGACTGATAATACTTCTGACGACCTTTGTAATACATAGTTCCTAAATGTGTATCACTCATAACGGCAATTGTAGTTCCGTCAAAAGCCTCTGGCAAATCATCTATCTCTACGACATCGCGTCTTATCTCAAACGAACGGGTATTGAATGTACCGTGAATATAGAAACCCATAAAAACTACAATAAACGCCAAAGAAACATACTCTGCTAATAGGTAACGCTTAATGGGTTTTCTGATAAAACTAACAAAGTCGTCTATCAGTCTTCCTATAAAATACAATCCACCACATACTATATATATTACATAAAGCCATAATATCCAAGAGTTTACAACTTGTATATTATGTCTAAGATAACGAAAATCTGTTAATTGACTAGCAATTAGAAAATAAGATAAAAAACCCAATGGAATAGCCCAATAAAAAAATGTTTTTATCTTTTTACCCTTAAAATCTTTTCTATGCGTAAAGAAATATATGGCAACAAAAACTATAAATGCCACAAATCCTATTAAAAACTTCCCTAAACCAAAATACATAAGCTATAACCATTTTTTTTGTTTGAAATATAATAAAATAGCCACTACACATGCTATCATTACAACTATGGAAAACAAAACGCCATGTTCCCAATCCAGCGAAGGAAATTTCGTAAAGTTCATGCCATAAATACTTGCTACAAGCGTAGGTGGCATAAATATAACAGATACAATTGTAAAAATTTTGATAATTTTATTCTGCTGGATATTGATAAGACCGATTACGGCATCTTGGAGATACTCAAGCCTATCGAAAGAGAAACGAGTATGTTCGAAAAGTGAGTTAATATCTTTTACTATGATAGTCAATTTTGCCTTCTCGTCTCTTGGCATAAGCACACTTTTCAGTATATTGGAGCAAACTCTCTGTTTATCTACGATATTTTCGCGGATTATCATAGTCTTCTCCTGCAACTCTTTGACTGCCATCAGAGCATCGTTCGAGGCATCATCTTCGTTCTTTATTTCGTTTGACAAAGAGGTAATCTCTCTGGCCACCTCCTCTATCATATCTGCATCGTAATCCACACGAGTAGCCAATAAATCTACTAATACAGAGTAGCCAGACTGAAAGTTTTTAGGGCTGGCAAATATCTTTTTTACTACCTCATTAAACGACCTCAAATGCTTATCTCGAACAGAAATCAGAATGCCATTTTTTATGATAAACGATACAGTCTCCTCCTCATAATCATCGAGCAAGAATTGAGAGTTTACTACCATAGAGTCGGTTGTCTCCATATAGCGTGAAGAAATCTCAATTTCTGTCATCTCCTCCTCCTCTTGGATATAAATCTTCAGCAACTGCTCCAATTCGCTCTCTACCTCTACTGTCACATCATTGAGGTCTATCCAAAGAAATTGGTTCATAGGCACACTCTTCATTGTCTCAATAGAGCGAGACATCTTTATTTTGCCTTCTTCGTCTTTATAAAAAATCCTAATCTCTGCCATAACTAATATATTTTTTATCAAGCCAGCCAGACCTCTATTTATCTGACAATGTGAATTTTACATCTACCTTAGATCTTTTGATATTATATCATCTTTTCATAGCCTCTCTTTTTTGAGAAATCAAATTTGTTATCTCCACAAACTGCTTATAATCAACCTGTTCTGGTCGCAAATCAAAAACAGATTCTTTCAACTCTAAACCAAACAACTTTAGAGAGTTTCTCATAGTCTTTCTCCGTTGATTGAAAGCGGCTTTTACTACCTGCTGAAAAAGTTTTTCGTCACAATCAAGAGTAAAACACTCTTTTCTACGCAAACGAATTACTGCCGACTTTACTTTAGGAGGAGGTAAAAATACGCTCTCAGAAACTGTAAAAAGATACTCTACCTCATAAAATGCCTGAGCCAATACACTTGTAATCCCATACACCTTACTACCTTTCTGCTCACAAATCCTTTCAGCAACCTCCTTCTGAAACATTCCAGAGAAAAATGGTACTATACTACGATTTTCGATTACTTTGAATAGTATTTCCGTAGAGATATTATATGGAAAATTACCTATAATTCCCAACTCATCTCCATCGAAAAGACTCAATAGGTCTACCTTTAGAAAGTCCTCTGGCAACACATAAAGTTGAGGAAAATGCTTTGCTAAATAGGACACACTCTCAGAGTCTATCTCTATGGCTTTAAGTTTTATACTTTCGTTTTTCAATAGAAATTGTGTCAATACACCCATTCCAGAACCTATCTCCACCAGATTCTTCACATCTGGCGTAACGGTCTCTGCTATCCTTTCTGCAATACGCAAGTCTTTCAGAAAATGCTGTCCAAGCCATTTTTTAGGGGTTACTCTCTCCACTGCAAATTACTTTTAGTACATAAAAATAACTTACAAAGGTAACTATTTTTCAGTAATTGACAAAGTCCGCATTGTTTGTACAATGCGACAATACAAGTTTTTCTCACATAAAAAGAAAATAAGATTGTTGCTACCACCTCATTCTCTTAAATATCACCCATACTACGAAAGGAGCGCCTATAAGAGAAGTAATAGCGTTGATAGGTAGCGAATGCCCCTCCTGAGGTATTTGAGTAGAGGCTATGTCGCATAAAAGCAGAGTCGCTGCTCCACACAGCATTGTCGCTGGTATGACTATCTTATGATTTGCACTCTTAAACAGACCTCTGGCCAAATGTGGCATAGCAAAACCTATAAATGCAATAGGACCAGTAAAAGCCGTAGTGGCTCCAGCCAGCAAAGCTACTGCTATGATTATCATCACACGAGTCTTCACTATAGAAATTCCAAGACCTTTAGCGTAATGCTCTCCAAGCAAAAAGCCATTCAGTTGCTTCTGCATAAAGAAAACTAATGCCAAACCTATCAGAATAATAGGCAACATCACTACCATATAACTCCAACCTACCGCTTGCAAAGAGCCAAATGACCAAGTAACAAATAGTTTTAGAGCATCAGGATTACTGTAATTTTGCAATATGGTAACTACACTTCCAGCTATCTGACCAAACATAATGCCTATAATAAGTAGCGATACTGCCTGCTTTACCTTAAAGGAGATACTCAACACCAAGCCTAATACTATCATAGCACCTATTACTGCTGCCAGAACCATACACCAACCACTCGAAAAACTTATAGCAGGGAATAGAGTTCCTCCAAGCAACATTATCGCCACGCCAAGCGAAGCGCCAGAACTTATACCCAAGATATATGGGTCAGCCAAAGGATTCTTGAATAATGTCTGCATAATAAGCCCCGCCACAGAGATTGCTGCTCCTACACTTAGAGCAGTAATAGCCTTAGGTAGACGAAAATTCCACAGAATCTCTCGATGAATATCATTAGGAGACAACAACTCCTTGATGCTGATATTTACGCTTCCATACAACAAATCCAAGGCAAATACTACGATACAAACTACTGATAAAGAAAGAAATAGTATCGTATTTTTAGTTTTTTTAGTCATAATTATACTGTTTAGTGTTTTTCAAATGAGTGGCAAAGTTAAGTTTTTTTTGCCAAAAAGAAAAACAATGCGTTTTATACAATAAAGTAAAAAAACTTTATTACACAAATGCAACAAAATCGCAACTATTGTCGTCTGAATAAATAAAACACTTTTTTACAAAAAACAAATACAATACTATCACTATTATGAAACATTTTAGACAATTTTGCAGTAAATACTATGCAGCGTTAGTATCTGCAGTACTTGGACTTTTAGGATTATCGACCTCATGCGATGATATAAACAACGAATTTCCACCAGCAGAGTATGGTTGTCCGTATGCAGAATACGCTATCAGCGGACGCGTTACATCTGCAGAGAGCGGCGAACCAATCAAAGGAATAAAGGTGGTAAATAAAACCAGCGGTGATAGTATCTACACCAATGAAGAAGGATACTACAATCTCGAAGGCGGTAATGTTTTCGTTCAGAGTGTAGAAATAAAGGTTGAAGATATTGACAGCATCGAAAATGGAGGCGAATTTAGTCCTAAAGATTTGGTTGTATCATTCAGCAGTAGCGACTTCAAAGACGGCAAAGGGTGGTATCAAGGCAAAACCGAAAAGGTAGAAGATATAGAGTTAAATAAAAAATGAAAACATATATTCGCTTCGTAGCAAAAACAATATCCGCGTTTGCCTCAATCATAGTCAGCATACTAAGTTTTTCTGGCTTTGCACACTCCGACACATTTACAGATAACAGCCGACAAACTAAAAAAACAACTAAAGATTTACTTGTAATTGATTTATAATCAAACATACGAAAATGGGAGTATCCGACCTATCTCTGAAGAAAAAACTTGCTTTTAATCTAATACGCCAACATTATAAAAACGAGAATAAACTCCACAAACTCAAGTATATAATGTGGGAATGTACCCTTAGGTGCAACCTCGCTTGTCGACACTGCGGAAGCGAATGCAAAACAGACTCTTCCGTAATAGATATGCCAAAAGAGGATTTCTTTAGAGCCTTAGATGAGATACGAGACATCATAGAGCCAAACAAAACTATGATAGTACTTACAGGAGGAGAGGCTCTAATGAGAAACGACATAGAAGAGATAGGGCTGGAACTCTATAGAAAAGGATTTCCGTGGGGCATAGTATCCAACGGATTATCTTTGACAGAGAAAAAGATAGAGGCTCTATTGAAATCAGGCTTACGCTCTATTACCCTAAGTCTCGATGGACTGAAAGAGAGCCATAATTGGCTTCGTGGCAATCCGAAAAGTTTCAGCCAAACTTGGCAAGCAGCTCGTATTTTAGCCCAGATACCAGAAATAAGATTCGATATAGTAACCTGCGTCAGCCAACGCAACTTCGCCGAACTCAAAGAATTCAAAGATATGCATATAGATGGCGGAGTAAAAGAGTGGCGTATCTTTACTATATTTCCTATCGGGAGGGCAAAAGAATTACCAGAGTTACAGCTGCCTCCCGACAAATTCAAACAGTTGTTCGATTTCATAAAAGAGACAAGAAAAGAGGGAAAAATACGCCTCAACTATGGTTGCGAGGGCTATCTCGGAAGCTACGAACTCGAGGTTCGCGACACTCTATTCCACTGCAAAGCAGGCATAAACATCGCCTCTGTACTGGTAGATGGTTCTATATCAGCTTGTCCCGACCTCCGCGCCAACTTCATTCAAGGGAATATCTACAAAGATAATTTTCGAGATGTCTGGGAGAATCGTTATCAGATTTTCAGAGACAAAAGTTGGACAAAACAAGGAGTATGTAGCGACTGCAAGTCGTACAAATACTGCCAAGGAAACGGAATGCACCTAAGGCAAGAGGCTAGTGGAGAACTGCTATTTTGCCATCTAAAACGAATAGAAGAGGGAGAAAAATTACTAAAATAAGCCAATACTATTTTTTTTGACTGATTATTATACATTTATCCCCCCCCAAACGAAAAGTACAGGTTTTTCAAACGAAAGGTACAAAAAAAGGAGAGCGACCGTAAATCGTTCTCTTTTTCTTTTAGTTAGTTTCTATTGTGATTTCTTACAACTTGATATAATACGCCGACAAGACATCTGAGGCTACTGGTATGTTTGCGTCGGCGGCGAAGGTTATGGTGCGGTTGCCTGTCCCGCTTATGGTGTAGTCTGAGCCTTGCACGAGGCATTGTCCATTCAGAAATAGCATCACAGACCCTGCTACGGCGTTTTCTGGTAGGGTAAATACCTTGTTTGTGCCGTCCTTGGTGCCTTCTATGGAGGTAGTGTTTTTAGCTATTAGCGTAACATCAGGTGGCAGAGCCGCGCGGGTAACGGTAACAAGACCATTGCTGGCTATACTTATACCAGATACATATTGCCCTGCTACTGCCGCTCCTGTCTGCGTCTCTACGAATTGGTTGAAGTTGATACTCACCGCTTTTGTGGTAGGATTGAACGAAAGGCTACCGGCTTTGCCAATCGTGTAAAGCCTTAAAGCATCGCCCAGAGCCAGCGAAAACTTTGATACGCCATTCCCGTCCGCTATCGTCAGTGCAGTGCCTACGAGCGAGGATATATCCTGCTTGGTGGCTACTGCAGGCACTCCCGCTGTGGCTTTGAGTAGCCCCGTCAGGGCTGTTGTCCCTATGGTCTTACCGCCCTTGCCTACCACGAGCCTACCTTGCGTCAACTCTTGTTCTATGGTGCTTACGGCTCCTGCTATGTTGGTCTGTACTATCACCCAACTTGCGGGGTCAGCCACCTGTGCTGTGGTGGTGATGTCGATAGCTGCCGTCAGCATATCGCCTGCCTCTACCGTGGTGCCTGTAGGTGGTGTGCCTTGGTCGAAGGCGTAGGTATAGCCCGCCTTGATAGGCGTAGAGGCAGAGGGTGTCTGCTTTTCGCTCCACTTGCCTTTGAATGCCATCGCCCCGCCTATCTGAGCCGAAGCCACCTCCGCCTCTACCCTTCGAGCTATGGCTAAGGCCGTAGCCGTTGTAGCGTCTGAGGTCCAATCTACCGCCTGTGAGTTCTTCAGGCTCGCCTTGTCGAGCTTAGCGTTTAGTTGTGTCTGGATAGATGAGGTTACCCCCTGCAGACGGTCCAGTTCCGCTTTGCCTGCTACGGTCTTCAGCAACTCTAAGTTGTAGAGCGTGTCGGCAAACACTGCCCCTGCCTCAGCCTCTGTCCAAGGCTGCAACTGCCTTGCTGTAATTAATGTCTTTGCCATTTGTCTATTGTGGTTTTTTATTATCTTTTATAAATCGCTGATACTACTACTTTGTCGGTAAACTTCATATCGTTTATTTCGTTTGATAGGATACGAATCGTGGAGTCGTCTATGGTGACGAAGTCGCCAAGCTCTTGGAATAGAGCCTGCCCGTTGAGGTATACTACGGCTGTCTCTTTTACGAAAGAGCCTTGTACTACTATAGTCTGGCTATTCAGTTCGAGGATATTGGCTACTCTGTTTTGTGGTCTGCCCTGCGTGGATAGTACTCGCGCCAACTGCTCTAATGACACCCTACGGGGCTTGCCGTCCCATAGGTAGAGCCATTGCCCGCTCTGTATGCCTTGTAGAGTCGCCTCCGCTATAGTGGTGAGGTCTTGGCATATATTCTGCGAACTCCCTACCCTTCGGGCTTGCTCGTAGTTCCTTAGCGTTCCGACTGCTATTCCGATGTTTTCGCGGTATACGGCATATCCTCTATTGTCGCGGTAGGTCGGTAGCTCCTCGCCGTTCTCGTAGGTAGCCGTTATCTCTTCGCCTGCCTTGCCTAACCAGATATGCTCGGGGCGTGCCTCGAAGTTCCATATCTGCTCATCTACCGCCAATACCTCGCCTAATAGCCATACATAGCCACTGCTTAGAGTAGTAACAATCTCTGCTCCTCGCCCAGCGGTAGTAAGCTCCAGCCCCGAGAGTATCACTGTCTCGGTTAGCCCGAAGAGCGAGATGCATACTTGCCTTAGAGCCTCTCTCTGCTCCTCTATGGTCTTCAGTAGGTTGTCGTCTGCTGGAAAGCCTTTAGCCGTATTCTCTAAATAAATCTGTTTCATTCCTCTATCTGTTTATTATTGTATAATTCATTCCTGCTAATTTGTATCTATCTATCAGGGCATACATCCTATCGGTAGCCTTTATCTGTAGTGGCAATACTACTACAAAGCCCGAATAGCCTCCCGCTTTGGACTCTTTGCCTAAATATACCTTACCGTTTAGGTAGAACTTCTTATCCTGCGGGTCGCTGGCTCTGAAGATAAAGTTTCCCCGCTTCCTCTGTGGCTCCTCTATCACTATGCGGCGATGCACTGCGTCAAACTCATCGTTCAGCAGCCGCTCGAGGCTCCATACCTGCGGAGTTATAGAAAGATGGTGTGCTATCCTGCGGTGCCACTTGTCGAGCCATTGGCTTAGATGGGTCAGCATAGCGGCTAAGGACTCGAGTATCGCCCTAAGCACTCCTCTATAAAGCCTACGAAGAAAGGCGTAGCCCAGTACTCTATTAAAGTCTATCATATTTATATGGCTCTATTACTATATTACTTCTATCTTTATTGAACTGCATATATCCAGCCTCTGGCAGGTAGGTACTTACTATGGCTACCTCCGAGCCTTGCCCGTAGGAAGCCCCTGAGTCTATTACCTCGGCTACCCTTACGCCGTCTATCCTCTGTAGGGTGTCTATCAGCGACATATTGGAGTACACGCCGTCGAATGGCATACTGCCGAGGTACTCCTCTATAGCCTGCTCTATAATGTCTGCCGTCAGCGTCTTCAGCGGGTCGTAGTGGATAAGTAGCGAGCAACGAAACTTATCGGCTTCGCCGCTACGGATAGTTATCCTTACTCCAGCGTCCTTTACCCTTGCCATATACTCGGCTACCTTCTCTACTGTAGCCGTAGGTAGCGCCGTCGGCTTGCCACCTTTTTCGCCCGCTACCTTAGCACGCAATACGCCGTCTCGCTCTACAAGCGAACAGTAGCGTACTACTCGGCTCGCCTCGTCTATTGTCTCGTAGGCTCCGCCCTCCCGGGGGAGCGTGTAGTCGAGCTGGAAAGCCTTTATCTTCTCTGCATACCAGCTTAGCGTATGCGGACGCAACCGCTCGAACCTCGCCTCCAGGTCTTCTGCCGTATCCTGCATCAACTTCTCCATTACCATCAGCCCGAAAGCCTGTGCATAGAATAGAAGGCTCTCTACGCTTACTGCAGAAAACTGTTCCTCAAATGTCTTATCGGGGTCTATGCCGTACCTCTCCCTTACCTCCGCTCGGCTCAGCCACTCTTGGGTAAGTATCCTTTTCCACTCTTTTGTAGTCATCTCTTTTATCCTTTTTTTTATAAATTCAGAGGTATAAGGGTATTAGAGCTACTTAGGGTATATATAGCGCCTGCGGCTTTTATCAGCTCCGTCTTGTAGGAGGAGCCTGCGGCGATATTGACAGTACGAGTGCCGAAGTCTGTGTTGCCACTCCCCGCTACTGTACTGAGCTTGAAGGGTATGGTTACCTGAGTAGGGTTCCATATTATTATTACTATGCGGACACCTTCGCTTATATTATTTGGACTTACTCCCAGTTCATTTACCGTCCCCTGTGCCAGTCGCCTGAAGAATACCGTATCCTGCGTTACTATTCCGAGCCCTGCGGCTCCGCCCATCCAGAAGCCCGTCGATGCTCCGCCGTCCATTCGCCGTATCTGGCGTGCCGTGATTGTCGTTTTTGCCATGCCTTTTTATTGGTTTTTAATCGCTGTTTAATTCCTGTTGAAACTATATTGTAGCGGGACTTATGCCGTGTCGGCGGTAATACTCCGCTACTCTCTTATCCTTTACCGCTCCGCTATACCTTGCTACAGAGCCTACAGGTGGCGTGTCCGAAACCTCCATGCCGTTTTCGCGGGCTATCTCGTATGCCATATCGGCCGAGCCTGCGAGTATGAGGGCTATATCGAGCCACGACTGCCCGTTGGCTACTACTGTACTATTCATAGTGTTAATCTCCTTTTTACCTGTATTATTATTGCAATTACTATAGATACTACCGCTACTGCTCCTATCAGGCTTAGCACCTGTACTACGGTGCTTGCTCCCCTTCGCTTCTCTGCTTGGGCTGTGGCTTTAGTCTGCTGTGTGGTTTGCTCTGCCGTCTTCTGCCTTAGGCTGTCTGTAGTCTCTGCTTCGTAGAGTAGGGTTTGAGCCTCCTGCCTCCTCCTGTGGCTTTCGGTCCTTGCTCTCCGCTCTGTCTCTGCCATTCGGATAGGACGCCCTGCGGTATCGTAGTCTACTACGGTAGTCTTCGTCTCCTCCCAGCCCTTTACTATCTCCGCGGAGCGAGCTATGGTTATCTCTACCTGCTCTATCTGCTCTCTCTGTAGGCGGAGTAGGCTATCTATCCTGCCGAGGTAGTTCGCCTCTATGTATTCAGCCCTTAGAGTCTCGCGCCTCGGGTTACAGCCTGCTACGCAGAGGCATAGTAGAAGTATCTGCAAAATGTGTGTTTGTTTCATATCTTTCGCGTAATTGACTTTACATTCCTAAGTTGCTCATTAAGAGTTTCGATTGTCTTCTGTAGTGCGTTGTTTTGTTCGGTTAGCGTCTCAACATTGCGTTTTAGAATCTCTTGGTTAGCAATCAGCTTTAGGTTCTCCATTCTAAGGCTCGTAACATCAGTTACTAACTCCTTGTTTTTTAACACCAAAAGGTCTATACTTGCCTGCATCTCTTGCAGAAAGTCGTTATTCTTCCTCTTTTTCCCCGCAAAATAACTTATGACACCCGCTATCGGAGACATCAGCAGTCCTATCAAACTTGTCCAATCCATACTCTTTTTCTTTCGCTTTATCCTACGGCATTATATTCAAATCTACTGCTCCCGCTATTCCTGCTACGCGTCCGCTACCGCTGTATTGCCAGCATACGAAGTCTTGCCAGCCTCGCGGAAGCGTAGGACGGCGACTCTCGTTGAATACCTTAGGATAACTAGCTATCCATAGCGGCAGATGTGTAAGCCCGCCTGCTGTGCGTTGGTTGAGGTAGGGCGTATAGGAGTAGAGCCAAGTACTGTAGCCGTATTTCTCTATTCTGGACGAAAAGTCGTTGACCCATCGGTCAAACCCACGCCCCTGCTCCTTTATCTTATTATCCTCTATATCCAATACCAGCGGGAAGTCTGCCCGATAGCCTATAGCACGGCTTATCTGCTCTATGCTTAAGCCGAAGGCGTCTGCCTCTGCCTTGGGGTCTTGCCCTAAGGCGTAGTGGTAGTAGCCTATATCAAGCCCCGCCTGCTTAGCTTGCCTCGCCTGCTGTATATCTTGGGTGAGGTTTCTATTTTTCAGCCCCTCGGTAGCCTTTACAAAGCAAAAACTATAACCCGCCTCTGCTACCTTGCCGAAGTCGGGCATACCCTGATAAGCCGATATATCTATTCCGTATCTCATCGTAAAAAAAACAAGTTTTTCAAAATTATCTACTATCACATATCTATCAAAACACAACCGTCATACTGTCGGTGATATATTATATTTTTCATCATTTAGGGCAAAAGAGTTCAAAGGCCGTGCTAAACCTCAAAGCCCTTATCCTTACGCCATCTTTATGGCTTAGCACTGTAGAGGCTCGCTCTATCATAAGAGGCTGGGCGTAGCCCTCCTTAGGCTCCCAGCCCTGAATTGCCTCGGTCAGTTTCTGTTCAAGTCCGTAGTATATTAGAGCCTGCTCCCTTACCTCCTCTGTCGCCTCTGAGTAGCTTTGGCTATAGGTAATATCTATAAGCCTTATGGCTACTTGTACGGTAGCCGTCAAAGCTCCTGCGGCTATATTTTCATAGGTAGTATCGGCGAAATCTATCAGTACGGCAGGAAAGTCTACGCTCGGGCTGTACTTGTCTGCGTCTTGCCCGTAGTATTGCTCTATCCAGCGTATCTCGGGGACCGCCTCTCGTATCCTTTCTATCAGGTCGGTGTAGTATTTTGCAAAGAAACTCTCCATACTCTCTATCTGTTTTTATACTCTACATCTAACTCTATCGTGCCCCCACGAAACTGCACCTTGCGTATCTCCAGCCCCTCTTCGTAGGCTTCTCTTCGTACCTCACGCATAAGGCGTTCGGGCGTATAGTCCTCTACAAACCGACTTATGGCTACGCCCTTTGTAGGCTCCTCTTTCAAAGTGCCTTTCTCCGATAGTAGTATCAGCCTTGCGTTTTGGGCGGCTATCTCCCTTGCATCTCCCAATACCATTCTCGGTCTTGAGCCTCGCAATACTACGCTATCTGTAACGCTATCTAATAGTATTCCATTCATACCTGCATCTTTCTCTTTGTTGTTAACTCCTTATTTTTTTAGTGTTTTACCCTCTCGTTTTCTATGTCTTGCCTGTTGGGTTTATTAGTCTGTGGTTGAAAGACCATAGCCAGCGGAGCGCCGTTGCCCGCTACGGGGTGTGTCTGCAGTAGGCTTTTCAGTGTCTGTAGGTCTTGGTAGATGTTTTGCAGAAACTGCATCAGCGGCTCTATTTTGACCATTCCGCCGTTTTCTCCGCCGTCTACTGCTATTCCCTCTTTGGTTACCTCTAAGGAAGTATCCTCTATCTTTAGCCCTATAGCCTCATATTGGGAGGACATCACAACGAATAAGTCGCCACCCTCTATCCTTATAGCTAAGGCTATAGAGCCTACAGCAGGCAATAGCCTTAACCCTTCTTTACCCTCTACTATAGGTTGTAGCCTTACGCCGTAATACTCTACGCCCTCGTCAATGAGCGTACAGGTAAGATCCTCGGGGGCGACCGCCAACACTTCGGCTACCATCGCCTGCTGGTCTCCGCCTACTGCTCTACGGCAAAAGGCAGCAAACTTCTCTCTTAGTTCGTTTTCTGTCATTTTCCTTCGGTATAGTATATTAAATCTAACTTTTGCCTGCCTCCCGCCGAATCGAACCGCCCCTCTACAGCCTCTACGAAGTATTTTCCGCTACGCTCAGGGAACCTCCTATCCTCTACATTGCAGACATATCCCTTTTCGAAGAAAGGCTCGAGAAATATTGTAAGGCTACCACTATAGCCCTTATAGTCTTCTCTTCGTTGTAACTCTTGGGTTACCTCTTTCAGAAAACTATCCGAAAGCCCTGCCCTTACTCTTACATCGCGTACTCCGCTATACTTACTACTCTCTGCCTTAGTGCGTTTTATTTCGCCCTTGGGCGATTTCTCTATGAGGTTTACCTCTACCTTGCCCTGCTTCTCCTCCTTTTTTAGTTCGCTATCAGATACCGTATTCCAGCCTATCCTCAGCGTAGCCTCTGGGCGAGAAATAGCGTAGGGAGAACTCCCTACAAACAATTCATTGCATAAGAAGTAGGCTACACACAGGCACTCTCGACGCAAGAACTCCAATACATCTGTACCTATGGCGTTTTTGAATGTAACATTACTCAACTCTATCTCTGGTATTGCGGGCGAAAGTTGTATTTCTGTCCCTTGCGTAAGGTCTTGGAGTATCTCTTTGATAGTGGTTTTTGCGTATGATTTAGTAAAAGAAACGCTCTTTAGTAGGTATGAGTAGCCCTCACACTCTATCGTCAGCGGTTGCCCGAAAGATACCCGCGAAATAAACCCGCGAAAAACGCTCCTCAAGCGATTGTTGTAGCCAAGTTCTATCCTTATCGAGTCGCCACGGCTAAATATGGTGCTATCCTCTATCTTCGCCCTGCTGGAAAGTTGCGTTTCGTTGTCTCTCGTGCTTTTCAGGTAAGGCATAAGCGGTAGCGTTACCTTACAGGTATCTGTATAGTTCCTTACGCTCTGTACCCAGCTGACGGCGGAGGGTTTAATGTTCTTTATAGTAGTAGTGCCTCCTGCCTCCTCCGTGTGCGTTACCTCTATCTGTGCCTGCATTATAAACATAGTTTCAATACCGTTTAATTGTCATTTAACCTGCTTTTTCTCTCTAATTCTTTTCTATTATAAGCGAGTCGACAAAGTCGCTTTCGCACGCCAGCGTAAAGGGCAAGTGTCGTATGTTTCTCCCCTCTATGGCAGGTATGTCTATAGACTCTACTATTATCTTACTGCACCCTTGCAGTAGTAGGTCTGTAAGCGGGCAGGCTATCTCTACTGTGTCGTGGTTGTCGGCCATTTTCAGTAGCCTACACAGTGTCTCTTCGGGGAAATCGCCCCTCGTGCCTATTACTACGCCCTTTATCTGTATTATCCAGTCGCCTACGGCAAACTGTTCGTGGATAGTGCCAGCGCGTTCGCTGACGGCGGTGCGTATTATAGTGTTCTTACGGCTACAGGATATAGTAGCACACGGTAGGAATACCTCGCCCTCCGCGTCTTTCAGCGTGATAGGCATCATTACCTCTACGCCGTTATATTTCCTATTCCACTCTACACCGTGGCTCGACCCCCAATCTACTAACACTTCGCCGACGGCGTAACTATCGCCGAAATACTGCTTGTATAGGTTGATAATATCTACTGCTATAAGTCCCATATCTTAACTTTCTCTCTTTTTTCACTTAAACTCCTAAATATCCGCCCTGCGCTACTACTCTGCCAAACATCTCTACCACTCTACGTTCTATCTCAGCAGTACCTTCGCCGAGACTCTGCGGATAGAGGTTTATTTGGTCGAGGAACTTGCCTATGTTGATTGTAATCGTTTTGGGACCGCCTCCCGTTATAGAGCGTTCTCTCTCTGCCATAGGGCTACCTGATAAGCTCATTCTTCCGATAGTTTTGATAGTGTTAGCACCTCCTATAGCCTCAGTTTTGGGCGTTTCAGCCTTAGGAAGTAGACTCTCTATCTGTGCTTCGAGCGAGGCTATCGACTTGGAATAAGCCTCAGCCGCCTGCTTCGCCTTTGCGGCTTTTTCAGCAGTCATAAAAGGCGAAGAGTATTTAGACAACTCTTGCAGAGCCTGTTGTTCGGCTGTCTTGGTAGCCCACTGTCTCTGTTGGTCGTCCCCCCAAGTGCTTACGCTTACAGTCTCTGCCAATCCATCTCTGTATCGATAGAGCGAGCCATCGTCTCTTACGCTATAGCCTGACACTCCATATTTTTCTCGTAGAGCGTTTTTTTCTTTTGCAAGTCGGCTATTTTCGCGGGCTACATACCTCGTAGTCTCGTAGGCTGTTACATAGTCCATTTTGTCTTTGAACTTCTCCTGCAACTTCTCTACCATACCCGAAAGCAGAGCCTTTTTCATCCTATTGTCATACTCCGTATTTACCTCTCGGAGTCTGTCTCTCAGCTGTTGGGTCGATGCTTTTTCAGCGTCTAAGTTCTTAAGTATTTCAGGGTATTGTCGCTGTATATTGCCTATTATTTCGGCTCTACGCTCTTGGTTGTCGTTGTGGGCTATTAATTCGTTTACCAACCTATTTATCTCTACCTTTTCAGCAACTATCTTGCTTATCGTAGGTATTTCTACATACTCCTTCGCTCGGTCTACTATTCGAGTAAGTCCCAATGTCAGCTTCGAGGTAGAGGGCAGAAGCCTTTCGCCGATGGCTACTTTTAGTTGGTCGAGGCTGTCGTTGAGGTTCGATATTTTGCCCGCCGTAGTCTGCGACTGCTCAGCCATCATCCCTAGAAAATTCTTCTTCTTCATTATAGCAGGTAGAGCCTCCAGCATCTCTTCGGTAGTAGCCAGCAGTTCGCCCTGACGGCTTACACCTTTGCCTGTAGCCTCTATCCAGTCATTTTGGGTGATGAGTAGGTCGCGGAACATACGAGCGGAGTCGCCCTTTTGCCCTGTAGCCAGTTGTGAAAAGGCGGTCATTACCTGCTCTAACGGTTTGCCTGAGGCGGCCGCTAAGTCGCCAAGCATTACTAAGTTCTTTCTACTATATTGCCCTAAGCTCTGAAGTTTGTTACCCGCCTCTACTACCTCATTTAAGCCAAACGGCGTAGTTTTGGCTATATCCATATACTCAGCCATACGGTCGGAGGCTCCTGCACGGCTCCTAAGTAGCGTCTTCAGCGTCTGTTGGTATTGTTCTACTTGGCCTGCTTGTTGTACCCACTCTTTACCTATTCCATAGCCGGTACTCACAACACTTCGTATTAGCGACACGCCTAAACCTGCACTTCCTATTTTGCTAAGCGAAGACTGCATCTTGCTGAAAAAGCCTTGCGTTTTGCTATTTGCTACCTCTGTCTGCGACCCGAGTTCCTTCATTTGCCCTTTTATACGCTCTATCATAGAAGCGTAGGCTCTTAGCCTATTAGCGTCATAAGTAGAGGCGTGGAGCATCTGTGTCTTCTTTAGTAGTGCCTGAAGCTGTTGCATCGACCTTTGCGAAGTGGCAAACTTCCCCGCAAGCCTCTGCACGCCTTTCTCGGCGGCTACGAACCCCGACTGGTCGCACTTAAATTTTATAGGAAACTCTAAACTCATTTCTTTGATTTCAAATAATTATATTATATTTGCAAGAAAATAAAACCAACTGATACGACAATGAAAAAAATCTTTCACTTCATATATTGGGCTATTGGCATTGCAGTAGTGGTAGCAATAGCGGCCAGCGGTTTTACCACCGAAGGCGAACTATTAGCAGACGGGCTTATGATTTGGATAATACTAGTGCCACTATTCGTATTAGCCTACATAATAGTGCGTGTAGTATATGCTATTATCAAAAAAATCATTGAGAAATAGTAGTTTTATCTTCCCAATAGTCAAGCCAATCCTCTTCCTACTCCCTTTTCCCAAAGGGAAAGGGCAATGCCTGTGCGGTAATAAAACAACTCTTCGTTTTCCTTCAGCATCTCTATGCCGAACCACATTATACCAAATACAGTCATTGCCTCAAAACTGCCTAAATGCACTTTGTCGCTTCGCCCGCGGTCTAAATCTTGTAAAAAGTGCTTTTTTTTAGCGAGGTTATCTTATCTACTTCAAACATAGCGGGTATGAAGTAGTCATCGCAGTCTATCAGTTCCTTGTCGCCCTCTATCCATAGTTCGTTTAGCAGAAAAGATGCAGCCTTGTCGATACCGTCAGATAGGTATATCATAGTATATTGCGATACTTCGGTAGCAGTAATAGGACGCAATACCGCTACTTTATCCTCTACCTCTATTACGCTTAGTTTTCGGGGGGCGTACTGCCTCTGCCATGCCTGCACCTTCTGTATACCAAATCTCTCGGCGAGTTTGTCTGCTATTGCCACTTCAGCCTGCTGACTGTCCTTTGCTGTTCTTCTGTCTGTCATTTTTTGTCTTTTTGCTTTCTATTGTAAAAAATCTATTTAGATTGCGTCCATGGCGATGAACGGAAGCGTTACCTCTCTATACTTAGCGTTTTGCTCCATAGAGTGAGAATACTCTGTAAAGCTTACGCCTCTTACATTGACGAGAGTTGGGAGGTCTGTTATTCGTTTTTTGTACGAAAGGGTGAGGACGATAGCCTCGTGAGGCACCTCTGTCAGGTCGCTGAAGCCAGATGCCCTTGCGGCTAAGTTCAGGGCGTCAAGCTCGAAGCCAAGCACCTTGATGCTACCCTCTACCTTTACATTACCCTCTTGTATATCTATCGGGTGCTGTCCTGCTCCGTAGAGGTGTTCTTTCTCTACGCTCTTCTTTATCTCAAAGCCTCGAAGCCCTGTAATACGGCGGCCGAGTATCATTAGTTCGGCGTGTTTCCACGCACACTCGCTACTTGTGATGTTTATGTTCATATGGTTTCTGTTTAGTTAAGTGATGCAGCAAGCCCGAGGCTTACTTTTATCCATGTCAAATAACCTAATGGGAGTACCTTAATATCTACCTTAAGGGTAGAAGACTGTACCAAGAGTTCGTCTCTATCTATGGTTACCTTTACGCCCGATACCTGCTCGCCCAGCCCGCTGAGCAGAGCCATCTCGGCTAAATTCTCTAAATAAGATGCTTCGGAGTCCTCTATAGTGCCGTCGTCTTTGACCCTTACGGCTGTCTCTATGGAAGGAGCCAGGGCTTTTTGCACTATCCTCTGCGCCTTATCTATAATCCTGCCGTGGGCCAGAATTTTGAAGTCGTCGTCCGAACACATATTGTCGCGTCCGAAGAACCTGCCTGCTACGCCTACCCTTTGGTGGAAGGTAATGAAGCCTTGGTCGTGGAGCGTGTCCATATCTTGCCTTGCCTCTATCGGCGTAGAGCCTACATATAACGCACCTACGGCGAGTTGTCCGTTTTGTCCGCTACCGAGCTTCTCGTGGGCTGGATATTTAGAGGCTCTTCCTAAGGCTAATGCTACAGATGCCGATCCGTCGGGTTTAGTTCCTCCTAACACTATGCCTACATATCCGTTGCCCTGCTCCGATGGCTTATATTCGTTAGTTTTGCTTCCGTTTGCCACTCTGCCTTCTATAAGTATTCTTACAGGCATACCCTCTTTCTGTAGAGCCTCTGCCGTAAGTTTGCCGTTTTTTACGGCTTGGTCTATGTCTTTATCTAAGAAGTCCGCTCCTGCCTCATACCCCTCTGCTGGATGGCGTGCTATGGCTACGAGCGTTACCTCGCCGTTACACTGCTTTAGAGCAGGCTTTAGTCCGTTTGTCGATATAGGGTTTAGCACATCAGCCATTGTTTGCGTCTCTGCAGTGCCGAGTAGGTATAGCTTATGCTTGCCTGCTACCTCTGTGTAATACTCCTCGAGCAGTCCGTGCATGAAAGGCTCCTTCTCTGCGGTATAGCCATATTGCTCTGCGTCTGCTATGGTATATACTACCTGTAGTTTGCCTATAAGGCTTGAAGTCTTTACCGTTGCTACTATGCACGGTACTGTGTCGGCTACAGCAACCTCTCGCAGGAGGTTGCCACTTGCCACACTTACATTTACTCCGGGAAAATTAGCCATTTTTTTAATATATCTCCTTATTGTCTGCCAATGCCTTTAGAGCCTCGGCTATGGTTGTTTTCTTTTGGTCTGCAGTGCGTAGCCCTAAGGACTGTGCATACTGCTTCATCTCTTCGTAGCTCATAGAGTCTACCTCTACGGCTCCGCTTCTTATCTGTTCCGCCAAGCCATCAGGGCTATGGCTCGCCTCTGCCTCTTGTATATCGTGGCGGGTATATCGCTTTGCTATACCTGAGCCGTAGCCCTTGGCATCGCCTGATAGGTGAAACAGAAGTCCGTCTGTCATATATACCTCCTCACTTTTAGGGTAACGGGCAAAGTAGTCTTTTAGCGTTGCTATCAACTTTTCCTCCATTGCGTGCTATCTCCTTTTTATTGCAATTAAACGGTATTGAAACATAGATTAAACACATCAGAAAGGCTATTAACCCTCTGTTTGTACTTGCTCTATCACTACTACACCTGCCGAGTCTCCTCTTCTGCATCTGCCACCCGATTTTACCAGCGCAGAGAATATATCTCCGTAGTATGTAGGGCTATTGGTTTCATGGAAACTTTTAGTATCGCCTATGGCTTTTGCCACGCTCTGCTTTTGCCAGCATAGCGAAGCTAAGCAGTCTGTGCCTGTAAGGGCTTCGCCTACAGCTTTCAGTTTGCCTGCCGTAGTGTAGGCAAGTACGGTGCTTCTCTCTAGTATCTTAAAGCCTGCAAACTCTCCTACTACTCCCTTTGCCAAGTCTGCCGAGCCTTGGAAGGCGGCCATCTGGTTTGCCGATAGCGAGTCGAGGAACTGCTGATACATGTAAGACTCCAACATAGCGTATCGCTCCTCCTTAGGCACTCCCGCTTTGTTCATCATAGCCTGAGCCGCTTGCAATTCGCGGTAGGTTAGAGCCTTGCGAGTGCCTGTAAGGTCTGCTACTGCAGTAGCATCGCCTGTAGTGAGGATAAAATTACCTCCTGTCTTTACATCGCCAAGCCCGCTTGCCCACGCGTGTGTCATGTGGTCGCCTACAGCCTCTACCAGAGTGGCTACATGGTCGCCCATTACGCTATCTGTCTTGTCGTAAGAAATCTCGTTCTCCTCGTGCCAAGTGATATGGGTAGGAGTGGTAGAAAATACATCGAGCGGGTATGTTACAAACGAGTCGCCTCGCTGTACTGCAGTAGCAGGGAAGCTCTTGCGGTTCTTTACCACCTCTGGACTATTGCCTGCTTGCGGGATATGTACTACTGAGCCTGCCAATACAAACGAACTCTCGTCTACGGCCGCCTCTAAGTGTGGGTTCTGTCTGCGCAGTTTCTCTACTATGTAGGTAGCGAATACCTCTACTGGGATAGTGCTTATAGCACCTTGGTTTGTTGCCATTTCCTTTATTCTGTTTTTGTTAGTTGATAAATCTTGTTTTACTTATGCCTCTGCTCTTTCAGTTCGCTTACAGGCATCTGCCGTCTTACTATATTGCGATACACCCATAGTTTGCAACGGTCGTGCCGTCCCTCTTCGTAGTAAGACTCTACTATTCTGCGAACTATCTCTGCCCGCTCATCAGCGTAGCAGGATCGTCCTCTATTTCTTTCCTCCATCTCTTCCTTACCTCCTCTTCTCTTTTTTCTTTCTTTAAAAAAAAGCAGTGAGGACTATCCAGCCCCCACTGCTCTCAAAAAAAATATAATAACACTAAAAAATATGATGAAAATCTTCAGTTACTCTATCTTGCTATAGAGTATCGATACTCGAAGTCGAGGTCTTTTGCTAAATACTCTTTACTGTCTGTCCATTCAAACGGCTCAAACTTCTCGCAAGCAGGTTGCCTTAGGTCTATCTCTTGTCTGGCGATGCCTTGTAGGCTTCCCTTCGTTTTGCTATATGCGGATTTGCCAAACTTACCAATGCTACAAAACGACTTCCGCGAGGTGCGTGTGCCTCTACAGCCCTTATGCTTACATTCATAGCAAGTGTATCCGCTCATATCTCTATCTACTATCGGCATACCTCTTTCTACTCTGCATACATTACCTCTTTCCCGTGCCTCATAGCCCAGAGCCTCTCTATCTGTGCCCCGTAGGAGTTTTCCCAGCCCGGTAGCATAGCTACTATATCACACTGGCTTAGCTCCAGTATCAGGTATAGCATTACCCCCTCTTCGCTGGGGGCTGTGCCTTGGTATATCTTTTTGTAGCCCTCTATATAGGTTTCTGCCTTTTCCATAGGGTCGAATACAGCGTATCCACGCTCTTCGTAGTGCTTCTGGTAGCGGGCGAAGTACTCTCGGGTTGCCTCCTTGTCCATTCCAGTTACCTTGCCGCTTAGATATACCCACTTTCTCGGGGTTTCGTCTCTTTTTCCCATCTGTTTTATCGTTGTTTAATTACTGTTTCAATGCTATTTCAATACTAAGGCTTTATACCTCTGTCATACCCAGCGGCACGCTCTGCCATTTGCCTAGTTTGTCTTTGTATTCAGCCCTTATGTAGAGTTTGCTTATCGCTGGGCGGTAGGCTCTCTCTATTATCTCTACGCCCGCTATCAGCTCTTGGTTTTGGCACTCGAGGGCTATCTTCTTCAGCTGTACTACTCGGCTGGCTTTCAGCGTCCCTTTCTGGTCGCGGCTTAGTAGCCTTAGTATTGCATCTACCAGTAGTTTGCTCTGTGGGTCTTGGGCGAATGAGGCTATCACCTCCTGCACCTTGGCTATACCTGCATTGACAGTGTCGTCGTAGTCGTCCGTCTGGTGGTGCCCCAGTATTATACGCCTCTGTCCGTCGGCGCTCATAAACGAATTGCTCCTCTGCCCCTCGCGTACTTGGTATATCTCTTGCTTCAGCCCTATAGCAGCATCAAACTTGTCGTACACCTCGCGCTTTATCTCTGCCATTCTCCCCGATACCTCCTGCAGTAGCGGGAATACCTCGCCTATAGTAGTGTCTACTAAGGTCTTGTAGGCCTCTTTGTCCGCCTCAACCCTCGCCTTCTCCTCCTGTAGCCTCTTATACTCCATAAACTCCCGCATCTCTTGAGCGGTAATCTCTACTTTCTCTTGTTCCATACTTGTATTTTTTTTGTTAATAACTCTCATTTTTTTTTCTTTTTTCCGCATCTCACCGAAACAAAGCAACCACCCAAGAGATAAGCCGTAGTAAAAACAAATCACTAAAAACACATTTTTTATGGACACAAAAAATCAAAATCAATCACTTAAAAAAGTGCCTATCCCTATGGTATGGTTGCTATTATTTCAATGAACGCCAAATTTTCCCAGAACTCACGGAGTCCTTTTCTTTGCAGGCATAAGCAGAACCAACCGCTTATACCCTCCCTATGTATAGGGGGTTCTCCGAGACTTCCCTTGTAAGTGCAGGCTAACCCAATAGCCTACACCCTCTCAATAAAATAAATTTCAAAACACGGACTTCCCTAAACGCTTTTAGGTCTTTTACTTTTGTAAGTGCCAGCCAACCCAATGGCTGACACCCTCACATTAAATAAAAAATAAAACTTATGCATTAAAAAAATCAAATATCCTCTCTCTAAAACAAATCCAGCGGGCGAGCCTACCACGAGTGGGGGGCGATGTTGTTATGGCTATTGTATCTTATGAAGAAAAAATTGATTGATATTCTTCGCTCCTATCGGGTAGCCCTCCCGCCGAATCCAACAATAAAAACTTATAATATATATTTATGAAAAAAGTTCCTTTTTTGTCTCCGTAGAAATGGCTTTCGTGCTGCTTCCCAGCGGTACTACTCGCCTATGAACCATCCATTTTTCTACCAAGCACCGCTGTGCTTCGGCTTCTTCCTTTTTGTTATAATCTTTTGTAATACCTTCTCTCTCTATATCTCAAACATCTTGGCTCGCTCCTCGCTTATTACTATCGGCTTGCCTCCGCCGTAGCGGCTCGTAGGATACGCCTTGAAGCCCTCTACCCTTACTACTACCGAGCTATCTCGCCATATCTTTATCGCCGTCTTGCCCTCGGGGTATTGCCCCGCTAAGTGGGTGATGTAGATAAAGAGTTTGTCGGGAAATCGTTTCTTCATCCTTAGGTATGTCGCCTGATTCAGCCCGAGGAACTGTATCGAGTCTACTATTATTACCTTGGGACTCTTCCGCTGAGCCAGCCTCCGCTCCAGTTCCGCGAACTCCTCGCCGTTTAGTATCATAAACCGTCCTCTCCTTATCTCCTCCATCTTGGCTCGCCTTAGGGCTTCTGCGAAGGTCCCGCTTATTCCCTCCTCTATAGAGTTGTAGGCTACGCTATGGAATTGCGTCAGGTACTTTGCCAGCATCATACAGAAACTCGTCTTGCCGTTCTTAGGTAGCCCGCCTATACACCATGTTCCCTTTAGTTCGGGCTTGCCGAATGCCTCGAGCCACTGCCCTTCGAACTCTGCTGCCTCTCGCCTTAGAGCCATTATACTCTCTACCGTGTAGGCTCGTCTTACGCTCGTCTCTTCTCGCTCCGCCCTCATATCTTCGATAGCTCCTTATAGATTCTTCTAAGCGAAGGTAGGTTGTCCTCTCCCAGCGTCTTGCGGAGTATCCTATTTATATCTACGCCCTCTGCTCGCCCTTCGGCGTTGGCTTTTATTATCATAGCGGCGCTGGTCTGTAGCATACGCTCCTTCTCCTCCTTGCCTACTGGCACTACATGCCCATACCTACGCCCGAACCTGCTAAACATCTCTGTGTAGCCTACCTTCTTCGAGGTGATGGCTCTGTTTATCTTTGCCTCCAGCCCGTCGGCTCCCATCATATAGAACCCACAGGAGTTCTCCACGGCGTTCCATAGAGCCTTCAGCTCTAGGAAGGCTGTGTAGTCTAAGTCGCCTGCTTCGTCCAGTATTATCAGCGGTGTAGGTAGCGTCTTTAGGTAGAATACTAAGTCTTCATACACATCGGCGTAGCGTCCTGTGCTACCTACTCCGAGCGATTTGGCTATATGGCGTATCAGTCGCTGTTTCGACTTTACCTGCGAGCAATCTACATATACTACACCCTTATTCGTCCCCGCGTAGTGCTTGGCAGTGTAGGTCTTGCCTATATCGGCTATGTCGCATAGTAGGGCAGAGAGACTCTCCTCTTGGCAGGCCTTCAGCTGTGCTGTGATGAATTGGAATACAGGCGTCGATGCCGTCTTCCAGTCGGGGGCTTGGCTGATGTTTACCCCTATCTTGCGGGCAAGGCTTATCCATTGTGTTTGGCTCAATACCTTGTCGCGTTCGCCGTTTTTAGTCCTGCTATACTGGCTGGCACTTATACCGAGGCTTACCGCAAACTTGCTGTCGGAGCCTTGGAAGTTGCCTCGAGCTACCTCCAGTGCCGCTACTATCTTATCTTTTATCTCTTTAGAAATCATTTTTTTGTGCGTTTTATTTTTTATATTCGTTTTTTTATGCTCTCTTTTTTTACCGCTATCTCTTACGGCTGTAGTCTGTCTCCTCAGCCTCTCTCTCTGCCTTGCTCTCGTAGTAGTAGCCTACTACTACGCCTATTACGCCTACTATCAGGCAGGGCTTCAGTATCTGTAGGCAATTCTCTATGGCTCCCGCTATCCAGTAGCAGCCTATAGAGGCTATGCCTATTGCCCCCGCCAGTATGGCTATAGCAAATGATATTTGGGCTCTGTCGCTATGTGTCATCTCCTCTTCTGCTCTTTTGTTTCTCATACCTATATTCTGTGTTTTTTTGTTGTTTTTATATCGTTTTTTTTGTCTCCTTCTCCTTCTTCTGCCTCTCTATAGGCTTTCGAATGCTATTTGTGCGTAGTCTATATCTTGTTCCATCTCTGCAGCGAGGTCGTAGCCCTTAGGCTGTTCGCTCTCTACTATCTCTACCGCTGTAGCCTCTATCTCTTCTCGTCGGCTTGCCTGCATCTTGCCTACCCGTCCTATCTCTTCTCGTCGCTCACGCACCCAGTGGTCAAACTTCGCTACTCTTTTAGCCTGATGCCTTATGTTATCCTTGTCTTGCTCTGTATGCTCTATGGTGTTTTCGTTGTAGCGATACTTCTGGCGGTTTTCAGCCTCGCCTATGTATGTTTCGCCTTGGTATAGATATACTATCTCTACTCTTCCGTCAGCCTCTGGCAGGTGATACGCCTCTACCTTGCGGCTGTTGGGCTTCATACGCTCAAGCCCTCCGAGGTCCTTTATCTCATACTCTCCGCCCTCTACCCTTACGAAGTCGTTGCCTATTATCGTGCATTCGGTCCTATTGCCTATATACCTATATAGCCTCCATCTCTCAGCCCCTTTTATCTCGGGGTTTATATGCTTTAGTAGCACATCCTTGCGTGTCATTCCCGGGAATGTCTTCTGCTTCGGGTGTAGCTGGTTGTTATATTCGTCTATGTCTGCTAAGTCGTCTGCTACTATCGTCTGTGGCTGGCTCTGCTCCTCTACGAAGTCGCCCTTTACCTTGTTTCTTACGCTACGGTATGCCTCGTGCCGTGCATACCACCTACCGCGTATGTGTCCTCTCCGCTTCGATACTCCATATTTCAGTAGCCTGTTTGTATGCTCAGCCCTCTTACTCCAAGCCGTAGGGTTTAGATATACGAAGGGAAATATCTCTCCGAGCCACTCCATATCCTGTATCAGGTGGTGCTCTGCGTCGAGCTGTCCGCCTACTGGTAGCCCCATCTCTAAGCACTCGCAAAACATATTCCTGAAACACTCCTCTACGGTCTCTACCGTCGGCTTGCCTATTATATAGGCGGGGCGGAATATATATCCGCTTACTACATCTGTAGCCTGATACTTATATACCCAGCCTCTTACGCTCTGGCGGCTTAGGGCTACATCGTCTACCGTTATCTTCGACATCGAGTACTCTCCTATCCTCCTGTAGTGCTTCGGCCTCATAGTGTTCGTGTAGTCGAACCTCCCGTTTCTATCCTGATATACCGCCGTGTAGTTTGCTATATCCTTTAGGTATCGCCATACTGTAGTTTTCGATACCTCCAGCGGATTCCCATCCCTGTCTCTGAAGTCTGCGGGCTGATATACCTCGCCTGTTGCCTTGTCATATACCTCTATCCTCCCTCTGAGGAAGTCGTTATAGTCCTCGCATACCTCCTCTACGAATGGCTTATCTTTCATCCTGTAGAGTGCCAGCAGTAGGTTCTCTATCTTGCGGTTTACTACTCGGCCGTTGTCGTTGCCTGTCTTGCCACTTATCAATGCCTTTGCACCCTCTTTGCAATACCTCTTCAATACTCTTTCAAAGTGCCTTACATTGCCTATCTCCCTACACCTATACTCCCGAGCCGCCCTGCCGTAGAGCCTTAGTAGCTCCTCCCATACCTGCGCTTTGCTCAGCCTACGCACTCCGTACTTACGGCGGTTTGCCTCTACCTCTTGCCTGTGACGCTCTATGCACCTTAGTATCGAGGCACAAGCCGTATGCTCTCTTACCTTGTCCGCCTCTAGCGGCTCGCCGTTGGGCTTCCTATATCTCTCAAAGAACGCTTTGCTCTCTTCGTCTATCTCTATCCTTAGCCGCTCTTGCTTCGCCTCGCCCTCTCTTAGGCTTAGCCCTAAGCTCTTAAGCCTGCTCCAGCCTACCGACTGCGGGTCTATCTCTATGGTAGACTCCTCGCCGCGTCCGCATATCCTTAGCTTGCCTCGCCTGCTATCGTTCCATAGCTGCGTATCGCTAAGCCCTGCCTCCGCCCAAGCCCTGCGGGATACCCTTACTACATTTACTTCTGATTGGTTCATATTTTTTCGTGTTTTCCTATCGTTTTCAAACGATTTGTGTTACTTTTTTCTACACTTTTTCCGCAACTCTCTGCCTCTCAACCTTTTACGCTGAAATAACTCAAGAAAAGAATTTGTAATACTCTGATTATCAACTAATAAAGGGAACTCCTAATGCTGTATGTGTGGGGCATACAACCTTATTCGTTCCCGTTGTCTCTTCCTTTTCCTGTCGCCTATCTAAGCCCCCACGCTTGTCTCTTTCAAAATAAAAGCGTACCTTTGCCGATTAGTTTCGTGTGATTTATCCTCTCTAAACAAGAGGCACGCTTCCCGTGTGATTAGTTTCACGATGCAAAGATATAGGATATTTTCTATATGGCCAAATAAAATATAAGATTTATTCTAAATAAAACTATAACTAATTGATAATTAGTGAGATAAATTTTTTATGAATACAATACAAAGATTAAAGCAATATATTGACTTAAAAGGTATTTCTGTGCGACAATTTGAGATTATAAGCGGAATGTCTAATGGTTCTTTTGGAAGTCAATTAAAAAGTGGGAAGACCATAGGTGTAGATAGATTAGAAAATATCTTATACAACTATCCCGATATTAATCCCGATTGGCTTCTCACAGGCGAAGGCTCTATGCTGAAAGGCGAGTCTCCTGCTCCTGCCTGCT